>JAABUN010002856.1_pt1 | contig 28872 bp, 25 predicted proteins | sample 5559311 | NCBI WGS metagenome assembly JAABUN01 (sample SAMN10711877, study PRJNA513370) | rock metagenome | isolation source: Antarctica rocks | place: Antarctica: Victoria Land, Siegfried Peak sud | reverse complement strand
GTGATCGCGTTCATCGACGAGCACCGTGTGCGGTTCGGGGTCGAGCCGATGTGTCGGGTGCTGACTCAGCACGGCCTGCACGTCGCCCCGAGCACCTACTACGCAGCGAGGAACCGGCCGCCGTCGAAGCGAGCGGCCGAAGACGCCGTGCTGTTGGTCGAGATCCGCCGCGTGTTCGAGGACCGTCACCTCGGCCGACGGCTCTACGGCGCCCGGAAGGTGTGGCGACAGCTCCAGCGTGACGGCATCCAGGTGGGTCGTTGCCGGGTCGAGCGGCTCATGAGGGCCAACGGTCTGGTCGGCGCCAGACGCGACACGCGGGTCCGCACGACCCGACCTGACGCTTCGGCCGCCCGGCCGGCGGACCTGGTGCAACGCCAGTTCCGGGCGTCGAGACTCAACGAGCTGTGGGTCGTCGACTTCACGTACGTGCCGACCTGGTCGGGCATGGGCTTCACCGCGTTCGTGTCCGACGTGTTCTCCCGCCGGATCGTCGGCTGGCGGACGGCGTCGTCGATGCCGACCGAACTGCCCCTCGACGCGCTCGAGATGGCGATCTGGACCCGTGACCGCAACGGCGACAACGTTGCCGGCGTCATCCACCACTCCGACGCCGGGTCGCAACATCTCGCTCTGCGCTACACCAGCCGACTCGACGACGCCGGGGCGGTGGCCTCCATCGGCACCGTCGGTGACAGCTACGACTGCGAGGATCCCGGGGCGGTGGGAGGCCCTTGCTGGGAGGATCACCGCTGTCGTTGCAGCGGGTGGCCTGACCCTTGTTATGACCGACTTCGTGTCCTTGCGTTGACGTGTCGGTCACCTGCGGCAGCGGCGTAGTGCGCCACCAGCCGAGCGGGCAGTGACCTCATAGGAGCCTGATCCACCAGGTCCCATCGCAGTCCTGTCCTCCCGCCCGACCGGCGGCTTCGACCATCGAACCCGGGAAGGGACAACAGTCATGGGAAGCCTCGCGCTCGAACGCAGCGATGTCATCGTCGGCGTCGACACCCACAAGGATCAACACGTTGCGGTGGCCATCGACGGCCTCGGCGGTCTGGTCGGGGAGCCGCTGTTCATCGACGCCACCAACGACGGCTACGCCGAGCTGCTCGCCTGGGCCCTCGCGCTCGGCCCGGTCCACGTGTTCGCGGTGGAGGGCTGCGGGTCCTACGGGATCGGCCTGGCCCGGTTCCTTCGCCGCCACGGGCACCCGCCCGTCGAGGTCACCCGACCGCCCCGGGCCGGGGAGCGGCGCCTATCCGGCAAGAGCGACTCGATCGACGCCGAGCACGCCGCCCGGTCGGTTCTCGCCGGCAACGGGATCGTCACCCCGAAGCCCGCCGATGGCCAGGTCGAGGCCATCCGGTTGATGAAGATCGCCCGTGACACCGCCGTGAAGTCCCACACCACGGCGATCATCACCCTCAAGGCCGTGCTCGTCACCGCCGGCCAGGACCTCCGCGACAGCCTCGAGCCCCTGAGCGACTTCAAGCTCCTGACGGCTTGCGCGGAACTCGACGGGGCCGGTGACCTGGCCGACCCGGACACCGCGATGCGCCACACCCTCCTCGCGCTCGCTCACCGGTGGTTCGACCTGCACGCCGAGATCAAGATCCACTCCAAGGCCCTTAAGGCACTGACCACCGCGGCCGCCCCGCAGATGGTCGAGGCCTTCGGGGTCGGCCTCGACATCGCCGCCCAGATGCTCATCACCGCCGGGGACAACAACGATCGGGTCCGCAACGAAGCCGCCTTCGCCAAGATCTGCGGGGTCTGCCCCATCCCTGCCGGCTCGGGCAAGACCAACGGCCGGCACCGTCTGAACCGAGGCGGGAACCGCCAGGCCAATGCCGCCCTCTACCGGGCCGTGATCGTCCGAATGCGCTGGCACGAACCGACCATCGCCTACGTCGCCCGGCGCACCGCCGAAGGCCTCACGAAGAAGGACATCATCCGCTGCCTCAAGCGCTACCTCGCACGCGAGCTCTACCAGCTCCTTCCCGAGCCCAGCGCCGCATCTGCGCCGACGAAGCTGCGCGCCGCCGCATAGATCGACTTGACGATCTATAGGAGCATCAACGCCCTGGCCGAGAGCACGATCGGGCTCTACAAGGCCGAGTGCGCCCGGCGCGAAGGCCCCTGGCGCGGGGTCGACGACCTCGAGCTCGCCACCTTGAACTGGGTCCACTGGTGGAACCGCGACCGGCTCCACGGCGAGCTCGGCCACGTCCCCCCGACCGAGTTCGAGGCCTCCTACTACCGTCAGATCAACACCCGACAGCACCCGCTGTTGGGAGAACCGAGCCTCCACTGAACCCGGGGCGCTTCAGCCTGAAGCGAAAGGCTTCAGCCTTGCTCGTCGTTTGAGGGTCTCGCTGTAGGCGAGGCGGGTGCGGTCATCCAGGGCGGTGTGGATGAACCGGTAGCCCACGCTGGACCGTTTCACGGTCGGTGCCCGGCCTCGACCGTGGACCCGCCAGCCGCCACCGGTGGGGATCCCCGAGATCTTCTTGAAGTCGACGTGGACCAGCTCACCCGGCCGGTCCCGCTGGTAACGACGGATCGGCTCGGTCGCCGTCGCCCGGTCACCCCGGTCAAGACGCCCGAGGCCCTCACTGTTCAGGATGGCTTGCACTGTCGATGACGCCATGCCGAGCTCATGCGCGACGTGATCTGCACCCCACCGGCGTTGCGTGCGGATGCGGACCACCTGGCGGCGACAGGATCGAGGTGTCCGGTTCGGCGAACGGCGCGGCCGGCTCGACCGGTCCGCCAGACCGGCCACGCCCTCGGTCACGAAACGGTCCCGCCACTTGCGGACCGTCTTGGCGTCGACCTGGAACCGGTCCGCGGTGGCTTCGACCGACCACCCTCGGGCCAGTACACAGTCGACCATCCGGCGTCGACCCGCCGGGGTCAGCACCGCGTTCGGGTGCTGGCTTCTAGCGTGAGCCACGAGCCCTCCTTATGAGCTGTGTGTCCGGGAAGACCCACAACCTCACTCGGCGGGCTCACCTCATCGGGGGACCCTCACCAAACCACCCTCCCAGTGACAACGTCCCCGGTCGTCACAGCTAGTCCAAGAGACGGCGGGTGGGAGAGCCGAAGGTGCACGTAGGGGGGGAGGTGCCCGCAGTTGCCTCATCCAGAGCCGGATGCTCGGGGACGGTGGGCCGCCCACCTCCGGGCGGGGCGGACGATATCAGTCGACCTCGCCCCCGGTGACCGCCGCTTCAGTCGGCGGCCCCGTCGACCGATGACGCATCGACCCCCGGTACCGGGGGTCGGGAGGTCGAGACGACTCGTCGCCCGATGGAGGGTCCGGACCATGACAGCAGGAACTCGTACACTTCGCATCTGCGCTGTCGCTGCGCTCCTGCTCTCGGCCATGACCAGCGGCACGACAGCGTCCTGGGCGTCGATGTCAGATCCACAGCGGGCACTGGTTCCCGCGTACTTTTACCCGGATCACTGGACCGTGGGGAACCCGTGGCAGTCAATGTGCGACGGCCTCCGCCCCTTCCCGGGATCGATCGCCGTGATGAACCCCGACAGCGGTCCATCGAACGCGGCCAACCCCGACTACCAGATCGTCCTCTCGTACTGCCAGGCCGCCGGGCAGCGGGTCATCGGGTACGTGCACACGTCGTACGGCCGGCGGAGCCAGCGAGCCGTGAAGCGTGACATCGATGCCTACTACCGGTACTACCCGAGGATCGACGGCATCTTCCTCGACGAGATGAGCAACGACCCGACGATGGAGGCGTACTACCGCTCCCTGCACCGGCACGTGAAGAGCAAGTCGCCGGAGGGAAATCTGCTCGTGGGCAACCCGGGAGCCGCCGCACAGACGTCCTGGCAGCTCGACGTACCGGTGGCCGATGCGGTCGTCGTCTTCGAGGGCTCGGCGTCGAGCTTCTCGAGGTGGACGCCCCCGACGTGGGTGCTCACCCAGCCTCCGTCGAAGATCGTCCAGCTGGTCCACTCGGCGGCGGATGAGGCGACCATGGCCACGTCCTGCGAGACCACGGGGGCGACGAACAACGGGTTCGCCTACGTGACCGATGACGTGCTCTCGAACCCCTGGGACACGCTGCCCTCGTTCTGGCAGAGCGAGCCGCAGCACTGCTGGCGGTGACGACCCCGCACGCCTCGGTCGAGAGGAGGACCCGGGGCGAGGACGCTGGCTCCCGCCACGGAACCTTTGCTAAGCAGTTCCGGTGTCGGAGCGGGAGCTGGTCGAGGTCGTCCGGCGCGTCGGAGCCCTTGCCGGTGTCGAACTCCGGTGGGCGCCGGACGGGGATGACGGCGGCCCGGCCGCGAACGGTGACGGGATGCGCCTGCGAGGCGGTCCCGTTCTCGTCGAGTCGGCCTCCATCGGCAGGGAGCCGTCGGAGGGGGACGTCTCGGGGGCGCTCACGTTGGCATCGGACGTCGTCTCGCTGATCAGCTCGCTCGAACGGGAGATCGATTCGCTGACCGACGAGGTGCTCGAGCGCTATGAGGAGATCACGCTGCTCCACGAGCTCGCACGCGAGCTCGTGGCGGTGTTCGACGAGCGCGACGTCTGCTCCACCGTCGTACGGCGGACGCTGCAGGCGGTCCCGGCCACGATGGGCTCGGTGTTCCTCTTCGATCTCACAAGCCAGCTGACCGAGACCTGCTCCCAAGGTGACGACGTGGACGCCTCGGGTCCGTTCGCCTTCGACGTCGCCGTGCGCGTCTGCACCCAGGGCAGCATCCTCATGGTGCACCAGGACGAGCTCTGGGACGGCGCCCCGGTCCCCGTGCCCGTGCTGGCCGTCCCCCTGCTGACCACGGGCAGCGAAGGGTCCGCCCCGCTGGGCGCACTGGTGCTCCTCGGGCGGGCAGGGGGTCGGTTCACCTCCAGCGATGCGTCCTTGACGTCGACGATCGCCCAGCAGCTGGCGCGCACCGTCGAGAACGACCGACTCGTCACGAGCCTCCGCGAGAAGGAGAGGATGGAGCGTGACATGGAGCTTGCCGGCGACATCCAGCGACAGCTCCTGCCGCCGGGGGGGCTACGCGCCGTTGGTGTCGCCGTGGCCGCAGCCTGCATCCCAGCCGAACGAGTGGGTGGCGACTACTTCGACTTCCTCGAGGTGGACGGGTGCGTCACCGCCCTCGTCGCCGACGTCTCCGGCCACGGCGTCGGTCCAGGGCTCATGATGGCCATGACCCGCACGGTCCTGCGTCGCGAGCTGCAAGACGGCGTTTCGCTCATCGACGCGCTGCAGGCCACCAACCGCCTGATGTGGGACGACCTCGACGCTACAGGCCTCTTCATCACCCTCTTCTGCGTCCGCTACGATGCCCGTCGGGGCACCATGAGCTACGTCAACGGTGGCCACCACCCGGGTCTCCTGCGGCGGGCCGCCGGGGTGATCCAGCGGCTCGACGGCGACGGTTGGCCACTCGGCCTGATCCGTGATCCTCACTTCGAGGAGCTCACCGTCCCGATGGCTGCAGGTGACGCTGTGGTGCTGTACACCGACGGGATCACCGAAGAGAGGTCGCCCTCAGGCGAGATGTTCGGTACGGAACGCCTCGTCGCTGTCGTCGGGTCCGACGGCGGGCCACTCGTGGGACCGGTGCTCGCCGCTGCGGCAGCGTGGCGGGCCGGTGGCCCGCAGCAGGACGACGTCACGTGCCTCGAGCTCCGCATCGTCGAGGGCGTCACCCCATGACGAGTGCGGCCACGCCGAGGGGACGCACCGTCATCGTGGTGGCCGACGACGACAGCGTCAGCAGGAGGGTGCTGTCGGCCCTCATCGGACGTGAAGGTCACGAGGTGCACACGGCGGTGGACGGCAACGAGACCCTGGCCCTCGTCACCGAGCTTCGGCCTGCCGTGCTCTTCGTCGACGCCGCGATGCCTGCACCGGATGGCTACGAGGTCTGTGCACTCATTCGGGCGGACGATGACCTCGAGACGCAGCCCATCATCGTCATGGTGACGGCCGCTGGACGTGAAGGGGATCGCGACCGTGCGATGGCGGCGGGGGTCGACGACTTCGTGACGAAGCCGTTCAGTCCCTCGCAGCTGACGGCCAAGCTGCGTGAGCTGGTGCCTCCGCCCCTATGAAGGCGGATGATGAGGTCGGGACAGCCGCGTTGGGCGCTCTCCGGGGACGCGGGACGGCTGACGAGCGGGCGCGTGACTTCGTCGCAGCGATCGGAGAGCGTCTTCAGCTGGCGGACTGCCACCTCTACACCCGCGAGGAGGCGACCGGGGCCTACCGGTTGCAGCACGCCTGGATGTCGGGCCGGACCGCCGGTCTCCGCGCGTCCGCCGTCGGCCCTGCTGGCGCCGCCGAGGTGGCTGGCGGGTCGCCTCAGCTCCAGCTGTTCGTCGAGGCCGGCGTCGAGCCGTTCGCTGTGATCGCCACCCAGGCCGGACCGCTCCACGTCGTGCCGCTCCAGGTCCCCGGCCGCATCGACGGGTTGCTGCTCGTCGGCGACGGGCGCGGGGGCCTGGCCCGACGCACCCGCCGCGCCCTCTTGCGGGCGACCGATGTCGTGGCCGCCGTGACCGGCCAGCTGCGACACGAGGCGGGGCTCGAACGTGAGCTGGCCGCCACGACCGCGCGCACGGACACGAGCCGGCGCCTCCACGGCTCCACGGTGGACCTCGACCAGTTCCTGGAGCTGCTCCTCGAGCTGGCGATCGCCGCCACGTCGAGCGAGGGCGCGTTCGTCGCCGTCGCCGGGCGCGATGGCGAGCTTGCGCTGCGCGCCGCGAGTGGGCTGAGCGCCGAGCTGTCCTCGGTGGACCTGTCGACCCGTACCGGGCTGTTCGACTGGGAGCTCGCGTCGGAGGCGGCCCCGTTGCTCCTCCGAGACGCCGAGCAGGCAGCCTCCCTCGGACTGCGGTCGGTGCTCGCCCTGCCCCTCCAGCAGGGTGACGTCGCGCTCGGGGTCTTCGCACTTCTCACCTTCAGCCGGCCCGGCGCCTTCGATGCGGACAGCATCCGCCTCCTCGCCTCGTTCGCCGACCAGGTCACGCTCATGCTCGACAACCAGCGGGTGTTCGCGCAGTTCACCGACCGCTACCTCACGGTGCTCGAGGGGATCGCCGCCGCCGTCGACGCCCGTCGCCAGGGTTCGACCCGCTACTCGCAGGTGGCAGCGAGCGTCGCTGAGCTGATCGCCGTCGCGCTCCAGCTCGCTCCTGATGATCGTGAGGCGCTGCGACGAGCCGGGCTCGTGCACGACGTCGGGCTGGCGGCCTTGCCGGGCGCCACCAACCAGTACGCGATCGACGTGGAGCACCCGGCGGTGGGTGCCGGATTGCTCCAGAGCGTCCCCGTGTCTCCCGTCCTGGTGGCTGCGGTGGAGTGCCACCACGAGTGGTTCGACGGGTGGGGGTTCCCCCGAGGCCTCCGGGGGGACGAGATCCCGGTCGGTGGCCGCATCATGGGGCTGGCAGCCTTCGTCGCCGACATGGTCACCGGTGACCCCGTACGCTCCGGGTGGGAGGCCGGTCGTGTCATCGAGGAGATCGGCGCCCGATCAGGGTCCCAGTTCGACCCGGCGGTCGTCGCGGTGACGCTCCCGCTGCTCGAGGACCACCTCGCACCGCTGTGAACACCCCGCCCGACCGAGCGCAATCCACCACAGCCACGCACCGCCCGGCCCATCCCGTCGACGACTGATCGAGGCGACCATGCAACACGAGCTGGAGGAACGAGACGGCGTGGCGGTGCTCCGAGTGACCGGCGATGTCGACGTGTCCCATGCACTCGCCCTGCGCAGCGTCCTCGGCGCGGTGCTGGCTGAACCAGACCCGCAGGTCCTCGTCGACTGCACCAGCGTCGGCTTCGTCGACAGCGCGGGCGTGGGCCTCCTGGTGACGGCTCACCGGCGCGCGACCGAGGCGGGTGGTCGGTTCCACCTCGCCGCCGTCCAGCCAGCGGTCGCCCACATCCTCCAGCTGACGAGAGCGGACCGGCTCCTCACGGTGCACGCTGACGTCGACGCCGGCGTTGCGACACTCGCCGCGCCCGCACCTTGACCTCGGTCTGCCTCGTCTCGGAGGGCACATACCCCCACGTCACCGGAGGCGTGACGACCTGGACCGCCGGCCTCGTGTCGTCCCTCCCCGATGTCGACTGGTCGGTGGCGAGCCTGGCCGACGGCCCGCCCCCCTCCGTCACGCCCACCTTCCCGCCGCAGGTCGGTCGGGTCGTCGACCTCGTCGTCCCGCCGTCGTCGGCGCCACTGCTGTCGACTGAGATCATCGCCGCGCTGGCGTCGGAGGTGCCGGACGCCGACGTGTACCACGCGACGACGGTTGGAGTCGCGTCGGCCGTCGCAGCCGCGGCGGCTGCGGCGCGGGCCGCCTCGTTCATCCTCACCGAGCACGGCATCGCCTCGCTGGAGCTCGCCCTCGCGGGTGGACCGCTCGAGACGGGGCGCCGCAGCCCGGACAGCCTCGTCGACCGGCGTCAATGGGTCCGCGAGCTGCAGGCCGAGGCGCGGCGCGCCTACGCCGCCGCCGACGTGGTGATCGCGGTGAGCCGCACAGGCGCCCGGTTCCAGCAGCTGCTCGGCGCGACTGGGGTTCTCCTGATCCCACACCCGCCCGCCTTCGCCCCGGTCATCCGCCATCGATCCGATCCGCAGGACCTACTGGTGGGCATGGTGGCGAGGGTCGTGCCGCTGAAGGATGTCGTCACCTTCATCCGTGCGGCCGCCCAGCTGTCGGGCGAGATCCCCTCGCTCCGGTTCGTCGTGGTCGGACCCGTCGATGCCGACCTGCGCTACGTGGCCCACTGTCGCCGGGTGCTCCTCGAGGAGGGGCTCGACGGGCGGCTCTCCCTGGTCGGTGAGGACGACGTGTCAAGGTGGTGGTCGCGGTTCTCGGTGCTCGTGTCCACCAGCCGCAGCGAGGGCCGTCCGTTCGCCCTGCTGGAGGCGATGCAGCACGGCGTTCCCGTGGTGGCCACCGACGTCGGTGACTGCGCCGAGATGCTGTGCGGCGGGGGCGCCCCGCACGCCGGGGTCATCGTCCGACCCGGCGACGTACGCGCGGTGGCGGCGGCTGTGGGCACGCTGCTCGCCGGCCCCCGCCGTGCCGCAGCGTGTGGTGCCAGCGGCGCAGCCCGGGTCGCTGCCATGGGAACGCCGGCGCAACATGCCGCTCGGTACGAGGCCATCTACGAGCGGTGCACCCGCCGCCGGTGCTCGCGATGAACACGCGAGCGGACGCCGTCGGCGTCGAAGACGATGATCACGAGCCGGCGACCGTCGAGCAGGAGCTGCGACGGGCGACGAAGAGCGCGCTCGTCGGTGTGGTCATCGTGGTGCTGATCGGTCTCGTCGTGCTCATCCTCATCCTCACCCTGGTCCGGCCGGCCCTCGGGCGAGAGGCGTCGGGTGGGCGGGCCCTGCGGCTTGCGTCCAGGGACATGCTCGACATGGACACCGGCAGTCGCCGCTACCTCCTCACCGACGACCGGGCGTTCCTCGAGCCCTACGAGACCGGCCGCCGCTCCCTGCCGGACAGACAGGAAGCGATTCTGAGGTTCCTCGGAGAGGACGACGCGACGGCTGACGCGGCGCAACTGCTCATCGACGCACAGGAGGCATGGATCGCGTTCAACGAGCCGGCCACCGTGGAGCGGATCGAGGCGCTCGGCCCCTTCCTGGGGGAGAGCAAGGAGCTGTTCGACGTCTATCGCGATCGGACGTTGGCGCTCGAGGACGTGGTGGACGCCAGCCGGCGCCGGCGCGAGAACCAGCAGTACAGGTTGATCGTCGGCGGCCTCCTGACGCAGGCGGCGACCGGGGCGGTCGCCTACGGCCTCACCGTGCGCAGTGCCCGCCAGCTCGACGAGGCTGTGTCCGTGCCGGTCCGCGGGCTCTACGACAGCCTGGTCCGCCTCCGGTCCGGGGATCCGAACGTCGACATGTCCCGCTTCATCGGTGGACCGCTGGAGGTGCGCGAGCTCGGCGTCATCCTGGTGGAGACGGCAGAGGCCCTGGGCCGCCGCCGGGCCCTCGACGAGGCGCACCGGCAAGCCCTCGAGCAGGCGAAGGACGAGGCGGACCACGCCAACGCAGCCAAGTCCGCCTTCTTGTCGACGATGAGCCACGAGATCAGGACGCCGCTGAACGGGGTGATCGGGATGACCGGCATGCTGATGGAGACGCCGCTGAACGAGACGCAGCGCGAGTACGCCGACATCATCCGCAACAACGGGGACCTGCTCCTGTTGGTCATCAACGACGTGCTGGACTTCTCCAAGATCGAAGCTGGTCACCTCGACCTCGAGGTGCAGCCCTTCGACGTGCGGGACTGCGTGGAGAGCGCACTCGACACGGTCGCCCCACAGGCGGCCGGCAAGGACCTCGACCTCGTCTACTTCGCCGAACCCGACACCGTCGTCGACGTCGTCGGCGATACCACTCGGCTCCGTCAGGTCCTCGTCAACCTGGTGGGGAACGCCATCAAGTTCACAGAGCACGGGGAGATCTTGATCACGGTCACCACCCGCCCCATGGTCTCGGACCAGGACCACCTGGAGCTCGCCATCGACGTCCGGGACACCGGCGTCGGCATCCCCGCCGACCGCCTGGGAGCGCTCTTCCAGCCCTTCACCCAGGCCGATGCCTCCACGACTCGGCGCTACGGCGGGACGGGCCTGGGCCTTGCCATCAGCCGCAGGTTGGTGGAGGCCATGGGTGGACAGCTCCGGGCGGAGAGCGAGCACGGCGTGGGCAGCACCTTCTCGCTCAGCGTGGTGGTGGGACGAGCAGCTGAGCCGGTGCGGTCTCGGCGCCACGAGCACGAGCGGGCCCTGCGAGGGCGACGGGTGCTCGTCGTCGACGACAACGCCACGAACCGGCGCGTCCTGTGCCACCACCTGTCGGGGTGGGGCATGGAGGTATCCGACACCGCCGACCCCCGTGAGGCCCTTCACCGGGTTCGCGACGGCGCGAGGTACGACCTCTACGTGCTGGACATGCACATGCCGGACATGGATGGAGCGACGTTGTGCCGGGCACTTCGAGAGACGGCGGGAGGTCGTGAGCCAACGGTCGTGCTGCTGAGCTCGCTCGGGCGCGCCGAGCCGAACGACGGCGGCTGCTTCGATGCCCAGCTCAGCAAGCCGGTCAAGCCCGGGCACCTCCACGACGTCCTCAACGGCGTCCTCAGGAAGGACCTCCCCCGTCCCGCCGGGCCCGTCACGACCGCGGTCACCGATGTCGGCCCGTCACTGCGCGTGCTGGTGGCCGATGACAACACCGTCAACCAGCGGGTCGCCGTCGGCATCCTCACCAGCCTCGGTCATCGCAGCGACGTGGTGGGCAACGGTTGCGAGGCGGTCGAAGCCGTGCTCGCCCGCCCCTATGACGTCATCCTCATGGACGTCTACATGCCCGAGATGGACGGGTTGGAGGCAACAGGGCGGATCCGCGCCGAGCTGCCGCCCGAGCGCCAGCCCGTGATCGTCGCACTGAGCGCCGGCGCGTTCTCCGAGGAGCGCGAGCGCTGTCGCACCGCAGGGATGGACCACTTCGTGGCCAAGCCCGTCCGCCCAGATGACCTCGAGGCCGTCCTGCACGGAGTCGAGCCTCGGGACCCCATCCCTCATCTGGTCGTGGACACCGTCGCCGACGGGACGGGTGGAGCGATCGACGCAAGCGTCCTCGACGAGCTGCGTGAGGCGCTCGGCCCTGACGATGGCGACGTCGTGGCCGAGATCATCGCCGACTACATCGGCCAGGCCGGCAGCCTGGCCGATGAGATCTGGAAGGCGACAGGCACAGGTTCGGTCGACCGGATGCGGGCGGCGGCACACAAGCTCAAGGGCGGGAGCGCCACCGTCGGCGCGAGTCGCCTGGCGGCGCTGTGCGACCGGATCGAGCGCACCGAGGAGCGACCGTCGGCGATGCGGGAAGTGGCACAACAGCTCGTCGGCGAGGTCGTCCACGTCCGTGCTGCCCTGGCCCCCGTCGCCGGGGAGCTCGCTGAACCAGACGGCGCCGACCGACGTCGTTGAGCCCCTCGATACGAGTGCTCTTCTGCACCGAGGGCACCTACCCTTACGAGGGCGGCGGTGTGAGCACGTGGTGCCACATCCTCTGCCGCGAGCTCAGCGACGTCGAGTTCATCGTGTTCGCCGTGACGGGGAACCCGGAGGTGGAGCTGAAGTACGAGCTGCCGGAGAACGCCCGCCAGATCGTCCACGTCCCGCTCTGGGGGATGCAGGAGCCGGCGGAGGTCACGCTCGGCGATCTCTCCTTCCGTGAGCTGTACCAGCGCAAGCGGAAGACCAACGAGTCGTCCGTCGACGACGGCTTCACGCCGTTGCTCCGGACGTTGCTGCGTTCCATGGCATGGGACGACGTACCGATCGAGGAGACCGGTGCAGCCGTGCATGGGATGTGGTGCTGGTTCCAGGAGCACGATTGGAACAAGACGTGGAAGGCTCGAGCGACATGGGACGCCTTTGTGGAGGAGTCCCTCGACCCCCATCGCCGGGCGCCTGAACGCTTTCTGCCGGGTGAGTCCCCCTCCGTCGACGACCTGACCACGGCGCTGAGGTGGTCCTACAACTTCCTCATGCCACTGGTGGCGCCCATCCCCGAGGTCGACCTCGTGCACGCCACGATCGCCGGCTTCGCTGGCCTGCCAGGCGTCATCGCCAAGATCGAGCGCGGCACGCCCTTCGTGGTGACCGAGCACGGCGTCTTCGTGCGAGAGCGCTACATCGCGGTGTCGACCGCCGACTTCACGTTCCCGGCGAAGCGGTTCCTGATGCGGCTCTCGGGCGTCGTGGCCAAGCTCAACTACCACTACGCAGACGTGGTGTCGCCGGTGGCGAACTTCAACCAGCGCTGGGAGGTCCGGTTCGGAACAGAGCCCCAGCGCATCCAGACCATCTACAACGGGATCGACCCGCAGCTCTTCGTCCCCGGACCCAAGCCGGAGGAGCTCCAGGACCGGCCGGTGGCCGTCGCCGCCGCCAGGGTCTTCCCGCTCAAGGACGTCGAGACGATGATTCGGGCGGCGGATGTGACCCGTCGTGGGCTGCCGGATGTGATCTTCCGGGTCTACGGCTCGCTCGATGCCGACAAGCCCTACGTGGCCAGGTGCCAGGCGCTCATCGAGGAGCTCGACCTCGCCGACACGTTTGAGTTCTGCGGGTTCCACAGCTCCCCGGCGCAGGTGTACAACATCGGCGACATCAGCGTGCTGTCGTCGATCTCCGAGGGGTTCCCCTACACGGTGCTGGAGTCGATGTCGTGCGCTCGACCCGTGGCGGCCACTGATGTCGGAGGCGTGCGGGAAGCCCTCGAGGGCTTCGGACTGGTGGTGCCGCCGCGCAATCCCGACGCCCTCGGCGAGGCCGTGACGACGTTGTTGAGCGATCACGAGCTGCGCATCGATCTGGGACGGAGGGCGCGAGAGCAGGTGCTCTCCCACTACCGCACCTCGCATTCGGTGGGCGCCTACCGGCAGCTCTATCAGCAGGTGGTCACCGGTGCCGCACGGGCGCCGACGGCGGAGGCCGTCGATCGATCCGGGTCCCCTTCCTCACGAACCCCGTGACCACTCCCCCGCCGTTCGAGAGCGCCGGTCAGAACGCTGAGTAGTAGTAGTAGTCCATGCGGCGCACCACCCGAAGGGCGTACAAGACCGTGACCGTCGCGAACGCAAGCGCGCCGGCCGCCATGCCGACGACCGACCACCAGAACTCGAGGTGGCGGCTGAGCACGAAGCCGATAACGAGGTTCACGCCGAGGCCGAGGCCGAGGGCCCGGAGCACGAAGGCGACTCTGGACAGCGAGAAGAAGAAGACCCCGTTCATGAGCCCGAGCACGAGCAGCGCATAACCGAGCGCCCCGACCCAGAACACCCGGAGCAGCACTGGGTCGTCGATGACCCCTGCCACCGCCGGGAGGCGCTCACCCAGCACAATGAAGACGAGCAGGACGAGTGGCGCGCTCACGGCGCTGAGCAGTCCGAGGAGGAGGACCTGGCGAAGGTAGAACCGGCGGAAGTACCGGTTGTGAGCGGTGATCTGCTCGCCCGGAAAGCGCTTCTGGACGTCGATCACCTGCGTCGAGAACGCATGGACCGTGTACTCGAGCTGCGCGAGGGGCAGCACCATGGACAGGAGCGCCATGCCGAGCCCGATCTCATACGGCGTGTTGAACCAGAAGAACAACGGGTCATCGCCTGCGGACCACCCCACGAGGCGGTCGAGGAACAGGAACGTGAAGTACATGACCCCATAGAGGTAGTACGGCGACACCAGATAGCAGAGCAGAGAGGGTCGTGGCAGCTTCGACAGCTTGGACGTCGCGCTTCCCTCGGCGGCGCCTCGGTCGAGACCCCGCTTGGCGATGACGGTCACGATCAGGATGGTGGCGGTGAGACCGATCCAGTGGCCGACAAAGACGCTCCACGTCGTGAAGGTGCGTACGACGGAGATGACGATGATGCCGGCGATCACGCAGGCGCCGATCCGCACCTCTTGCTCGAGTGTGTACAAGACGGCGAGCGTCAGCCACAAGGCGGACAGCAAGACGTAGTACATCGCTGCCTGCAGGACCATGTCCTGCGGCAGAAGGTGAAGCGCTTGGCTCAGGGCCACCAGGGCGCCGCCGACCACGAGGGTGAAGATCCCGCCGAGGCGGATCAACCGCCAGATGATCTCCCTTGCCAGAAGGAACGCCTTCTGTTCGAGGTAGAACCGACCGAGGCGACCGATCGATTGGACGAACCCGCCCGTGACGATGAAGCTGAGGATCGTCCCGATCGACACGGTGGTCGCTGCGAACAGATCGAACGTCAGGTCGGACCAGAGCGCATAGCCGAGGACGAGGACGCTGCCGGTCTGCACGACCATCGGCAGCGCGAAGGACGCGCCCTTTGCGTAGTACCGGAAAAACGTCCGAAGGCGCTGCTTCCAGTGCAGGGACCGCAGCTCCGGCGCCGGCAGGGGCCGGTCCCGCATCTGCTCGCGGCACGAGGCGTGCACGCTGTCCGCCAGCTCGAAGATGTCCCGGCGTCCGTACCTGTCGGCGTCGATGTCGCGAAGCCCGAAGCTCTCGAGCGTCGCAGCCACGGCCCAGGCATCGACGGGTCGACCGATCTGATCGAGGACATCGGTGACGAGACCGTCGATGCCGAGGTCGGAGACGGCGACCTCCTGCTCCTCACCAGAGGCCGCCGCACCGACGCCGCCAGCGGGTGTGGCGAGCTCGTCGAGCTCCGTGACGGCGCCGGTGGCGACCCCCTCGACAGGTGCCATGCGACGCTCAGCTCGAACAGGCGGCGGCGTGCGCCTCTGACAGCTCGGCCAGCTCCCGCTCCCAGTACGTCGGCAACGCATCCCACGGGTTCGGTGAGGCGTCGTCGGTGATGTACAAGGTGGCGGCGTTAAGCCGGCGGACGCGGTCGACTGCGGTGCGAAGCGCCGATCGCGGCGTCTCGTACACGAGGTGCCAGAACAGGCTGGGCGGGTGGTCGAGGACCCACGACGGCACCGTGGTGGTGCGGTAGATCGACCAGGGGCCCTCGAACACGACGAGGACGTCCGCCACTGTGGCATAGCTCGGATCCGGCACGGTTCCGGGGTTCATGGCCACGACCGCGCCCGGCTCGGCGTGCACCACTTCCGCCAGCGCTGCATACCGATCGACCAGCGCAGGCGACGTCGCCGCCTCGTCGAAGAAGATGCTGTGGACGCCGTACCACTCCCGATGACGGAGGATGTCGGCGTTGACCGCCTCGGCGGACCTCGCACCCCACATCGTCGACACGTAGCCCAAGACGGTGACCCCCGCCGCCGACGCCTCGTGCGCCCATCTCACATGGCGCTGGTCCGGTACCGCACCGGGACCGCTGTCGGGGTTGAGGATGAGGTACCGGACGTCTGCACCGCCAGCGACCGCAGCAGCCCAGTCGGCCTCGGGCTCGAAGTACGACGGCGCACCGATCGCGGCGAAGAGCGGTTCGGGACCGGTGATCACCGACGAGGGGCGCGAGAGCACGGCGGTCATTGCAGCCGCCAGGACGACGAGGCACCTGGCCCCGCCGGCACGCCGCGTCGTGCGAGCGTCACCCCTCTCCTCGTCCTTGCCGGGCCGCAAGCGCGACTGCGTCGATGAGGTCGTACAGGCTCTCGGCATGACGTATGTCGGCGAGCTTGCTGGCGAAGCTGAGGTGGGTGAGGTCGTTGATCCCGAGGGTCTCCTCGAGCGACCCTGCCGTCACCGTCTCGACCCGGCGGCCTTCGGCGGCGAGGATCCCGATGACATCCGTCAGGTAGAACTCGCCCTGGGCGTTGTCACTGCGGAGCTGATCGAGTGCGGGGAGGAGCGACGGACCGTCGAAGCAATACGCGCCGACGTTGACCTCCTTGATCGAGAGCTCCTCCTCGTTCGCGTCCTTGACCTCGACGACCCGCTGCACACGGTTGCGCTCGTCTCTGATGATCCGCCCGAAGTCGGGGGGGTTCTCTGTGACGATCGTGAGCGCAACAGCGGCTGCCATCGTGTCCCTCCTCGTGTCGATGAGCGAACGGATCGTCTCGGCGCCGAGGAGCGGCATGTCGCCGTAGAGGACGACTACCTCGCCTTCGAGGTCAGCGAGGTGGTCTCGAGCGGACAGCACGGCGTGGCCGGTCCCCCGCTGCTCCGTCTGGACCGCGAAGCGCACTCCCTGGTCGGCCAGCGCCTCCTCGACGAGCTCACGGCGGTACCCCGTCACGAGGACGATCTCGTCAACCCCCGCCGCCCGCGCCCGGTCGATGCTGTACTGCACGAGTGGTCGCCCATCGAGCTCGTGCAGGACCTTGGGAAGGTCGCTTCCCATGCGCCGGCCACGGCCGGCGGCCAGGATCACTGCGGTGGTCGTCATGGGAGCTCCTGACGTGGGTGTACGAGCCAGTAGGTGTTGATGAACCGTTCCTGCCCGGCGGCTACATCTGTACCGCCCGTCGGGGAGTTGAGGACAGTCGGACGGCCGCCCCTGAGCCCGACGACCGAGCTTGAGCCGCCGCCGTCCAGGGCGTACGCGGTGTCGAGCCCGAGATCCACGCACAGCTGGGCGAGCTCTCCGAACGTGGTCCCTGCGCTCGTGGTCACTGCGCCGAAGCCGTAGGCCGTCCCCGAGACGGAGCCGAGCACGAGCGTGCGCCCACGGGTGCCGAGGAAGCTGCGAGCCGCCCGGTAGGTCTCCACTGTCCTCGGCAGGAAGAACGGCATCACGCTCGAGTCCTGCTGCCCGAAGTCCTCGACCATGAAGTCGAGGTCGGCGCCGCCGTCGCGCACGAGGAGAGGCCCACAGGCCATCGCTTGGGAGACGGGGCCCGACCGGCGTTCCAGTGGGCTGCTCGAACGCACTGCCGTCCCACGCCCGACACCGGCCAGCAGCGCTTCGGCGACCTCCGTGGGGATCGATAGCACGAAGCCGGTCAGGGGGATCACCTGAGCTCCGTCGACCGCCACATCCCAGACCTGGCCGCGGGCGCAGGCGACGTCCACGTGCGACGCCGACGCCTCTGTGCGGTAGCCGTAGAGCGACGTGTACAGGATGGTCCCCCCCGAGGCCTTGGGGACGTTCGTCAGGTCCCACGTGAGCGTCCGACCGAGGATCTCGATCCGGTCCATCATGACGCGGTCGACGTGCAGCTCCCCGTCAGCGGTGACGACCGCTGCGGCGCGGTTGAACGACGGCGGCGACAGCTCGACACCGCCGGCCACGAACCACCCGATGGGATCACCGAAGAACAGCCCGGGCACATTCACCACGTCGATGCCGAGCGTCGTCCCGTTCACGTAGTGGCCGTAGTCGAAGTAGAAGTTGCCGTTGATCGCCGCCACCGCTCCTGTCCGCAGCACCTCCTTGGAGAGCTGCACGAGACCAAAGCGCGAGAAGTCCCCCGCCGAGGGACGGGTGCCGGACCTGCGGTGGACCTCGAAGACATCCGCCAGGTCGCGGACCGGCAACGCCGTCCGATCATCGACCGCCATGACAGCCTCCAGCCGCACGTCGCCGAGCGGCAGCTCGAGCAGGTCGACGACGATGGGCTGGCGGAGTGCTCCGGCGTCGAGCTCCTCCTCGATCCGCACCCACCGGCCGACGTCGAGAGGACGGGACCGTCGCCGTCCGCTGCTCACGCCCAGCACCTCGATGCCGAGGGGCAGGGCACCGGATGCACCGAGGCGCTCCTCTATGGGTGCCCGCCGCTCCCACGGCACGTGCGGGAGCAGCATCTCGAGGTGCTCGGTTCGTATCGCACCGAGGAGGCGGGGAGTTGACGGATCGTGGGGGTCAAGGGCCCCGATCACGGCGGCCGACCTGCTCTCGTGCAGCCACTCGGCGACCGGCGCTCCGGCCGCCGGTCGCCGCAGCAGGAGCCGACGGTCTGCCGCCTCCAGCTGCTCCGCAGCCGCCTGGACGTCGACCCGAGCGAGCGAGGTGAGCAGGGATGCCGCTCGCTCGGATGTCAGCGCACGCAGGACCTCGCGCACGCGTGACGACGGGACCTCGGCGAGGTGGGATGCCGCCAGAGCGGACGGTCCCGACTGGAGCAGCGTCAGGTCCACCACCCGATCGGTACCACCCCCTGCATCGCCCGCTGCCATCGCGCCGAGCCAGCGGCGCCGGCGGTGCTCATCCCGCGTTGCAAGGAGATCATCGATCCGCTGGACAGCCACGGCGCCCGCCACCGAGAGCAGGCGATGCTGCTGCGCCGGGGCGAGCTCGTCCAGCAGTCGGAGCACGGCCGCCGGGTGGGCGAGCGCCACCGCAGCGCTGCAGCCCCCGTCTGCAGCGGCGAGGACGCGCGCCATCTCGCGCGGGGCGTCGATGCCGACCGCCATGGCGTCGATCAGCGCGGCGGCCCCCCCGGGTGGCATCAGTGCCAGCACGGTGCGCAACCGGTGGTCGGGTATGCGGGCGTAGCTGCCGAACAGGGCTCGCTTCGCCACCGCGGTCGGCACGCCGGCCAGCACGGCGGCCACTCGAGAGGCGGGGCCCATCTGCAGCACCTTCGGCAACGGGTCCTCGTACGCCTGCAAGAGGTTGGCCAGGACCTGGTCGTCCTCCCAACGCACCAGCTCCTCGAGTGCGGCGGCCGCGGTCTCGAGGTCGCCCGCGCCCGCCACGAGGTCGACGAGCACACTCGCGCGATCGCTCATCGATCCGAGCGGCGGGGCACCGCCAGCAGGTAGGTGGCGATGAACCGCTCGTGGCCAGGCGGCACGTCGGCACCCCCGGTGGGGACGTTCTGGACCACCGGCCCATGATCGCCCACGACCACCAGGCAGCTGGAGCCGCCGCCGTCCAGGCCCATCGCCGAGTCGGCGCCGAGCTCGACGCACAGCCCGGCCAGCTCCCCGAAGGTGACGCCCACACTCTCGTCTGCAAGACCGTGACCCACCTGGGTGCCCGAGACGGTGCCGAACACCAGCCTGCCCCGTCGCAGGAGCAGGAAGCTGCGGGCCGCACGGAACGAGTCGACCGCTCGGGTCAGCGAGATGGGAGGCAAGCCGGCGTCCTTGTCACCCATGCCCTCGTGGCGAAGTCGAGGTCGACCTGACCGTCGCGGACGAGCAGAGGCCCGCAGGCCATCGCCTCCACGATGCGTGGGCTACCCGACGGCAGATCGGGGACCAGCACAGCAGCGTCGTCCACCGCGACGTCGTCGACGAGGGGGAGCTGGTCCGGAGGTAAGGAGAGGACGAGGCCCTCGAGGGGGATCCGAGAACCGCCGCCCAGGCGGACCTCGACCACCACGCCACCGCCAAGGGTGAGGTCCACGGCACCGGGTCGGGCGGGGGTGGTGGGACCAAAGAGCCGGGTGTAGAGCACCACCCCATCACCCGGCGCGTCCACACGCTCCCACGTCAGCTCCCGGCCCCGTAGGCGCAGCGAGCGGGCGAAGACCCGACGGATGTCCACGTGCCCGACTTCGTCGACGAGCGACGTGGCCCGGTTGACGATCGGAGCGGTCAGCTCCTCACCTCCGGAGACGAACCAGCCGATGGGGTTGCCCAGTCGGACGTGCGGCTCGGCGCCGAGGTCGATCCCGAGGTCGAGTCCGTCGAGGTAGTGGCCGTAGTCGAAGTAGAAGTTCCCGTTGATGCCGGCCGAAGCGCCGGCACCAGTGACCGCCTCGCTGAGGCGCACGAGCCCGAGCTCCGTGAAGAGCTCCTCCTGTGGCCGGGCGTCATTACGGCCGACGCCACCGACCCGCTCGGCCAGCCACCCGAACGACATGGTCTCACCGCTGTGGCACACCTTGATCGCGAGCTCGGAGAGGTCGAGCTCAGCGAGGTCGATGCGGATCGGGTCCACACCGTCACCGGCGGCGCCGGCGCCCGGCAGCGAGGTCTCGATCCGCTCCACCAACACGCCCGGGGCCTCCGTTCTCCGCACGGGCGTCGGCAGCCGCGAAGGCGGCTCGGGGTTCGGGACTGGCTTGGGGACCGACCCGTCCGCATGCGGCGCTGCAGTGCATCCCGCTCCGAGGATGCGCGCACCACTCGACGGCACGAGAGACACCAGCACGTTGGTCACCTCCGTCTCGTCGCTGGCTCGGGCGGCGAGCAGACGGGCTGCCTGGCGAGGCGCGTCGACGCCGACAGCCATGGCGTCGAGCAGGCTCACGAGCTGCCGCACCGGCACGACCTGCGCCAGGGCCTCGAGCCACGGCCACGACAGCTGGCGAAAGCTGCCGAAGAGCACCCGCTGCAGCTCATCGCCGCTCAGCTCGGTCGAGATCTCCGCGGCCCGCTGTGGCGACGTCGCCATAAGCGCTGGGGGGAGCAGGTCGGCGTAGGGCTTCAGCTCGTTCCGCCGGGAGCGTGCGTCCTCGTCCGCTGCAACCGCCAGCAGCGCGTCGGCCGCCTCGCGTGGACGAGCGTGCGACAACACCGCCGTGAGCGCCTCGACGTCCGGGGTGATCACCAGGAGCTCGCTGCAGCACCGAAGCTCTCGACCGCCTCCCCGACGCTCGGGTACACCTCCACCATGCGGTGGAGGCGGACCAGCTCCAAGACGGTCGACACCGAGTTGCTCGGTCCGGCAAGTCGGAGCTCCCGACCGCCGTCGTTCAGGCGGCGGCTCAGACGGACGATGCAGGCGATGCCCGCGCTGTCGACGAAGCTCACCGCTGCGAGGTCGAGCACGACGCCGGCTGCGCCGGGGAGGTCGCTGGCCGCTTCGTCGAAGGTGCGCGCCTCTGTCGCAGTGATGGCGGTCGGCGCCGCCGGGGTCACCACGAGCACGTCGCCGATGGCGCGCACATTCAGCATGGACGTGTGCTGGGACCGGCTGCGACGTCCGAGAGAGCATCTCGGTAGAGGTGCTCGAGGCGGTCCACGATCTGGGGCCACGAGTATCGCGCCAGGGCGAGGTGCCGACACTGCGTGCGCGCCCGCACCTGGTTCCCGTCACCTCCCAGCCACGTCAGCAACCGCTGCACGACGGAGACCAGCGCAGGTAGCAGCTCGTCGACGTCTCCTGGCAAGGCCATGAGCTCACCGAGCTCGCCCAGCGCAGGGGGCGAGCTCCGCGAGGACGGCGCCGAGTCCTCCTGTGCGGACCGCCAAGACGGGTGTTCCACATGCGAGGGCTTCCAAGACCACGAGCGGGAAGGCCTCCCGGACGAGCGACGGCACCACCACGGCGTCCGCCCCGGCGAGGTGCCTGGCGACGACGTCCTCGGGCTGGTGACCGAGGAGCTGCACGTCCGGCCATGGCAGCCGGGTCACCGGATGTGTACGCCGGAACGCCACCAGGGCGTCGACCCACCGAGCCTCGGCAGGATCGGCAGCTGCCCGCACCGACCGCTCGGCTGCGTCGAGGTCCCCCGCTCGTAGCGCAGCCAGCATGCTCTCGAGGTGTGGCCGGGTCGCCCCGCCCCCGATGATGACGACGCGGATGCCAGGGACGAGGCGTGCGATCTCACCGAGGCAGCCGAGCAGGTGGCAGACGCCCTTCTCGACAGAGAGGCGGCCGACGTAGGGGATCATCGGCGGCCGACTCCCGAGCGGCGACGCCGGCCGTGGGTGAACACGGCGCAGTTCACCCCGACAGGTAGCTGCACCAGCCGGCCGTCCGTCTCGGGAGCCACCGCCAGGATCCGCTGCCTGAGATCGTCGGTGAGGGCGACGACCGCGGATGCTGCCTGCAGCCCGACCCTGCAAAGTGGGCAGGAAGCGAGGATCAGCGGCGACGACGTATTCGAGGGTGCTCCCGTGCCCGACCGTCACGTACGGGACCCCGGTGCGCCTGGATACCATCGAGGCCACCCACGACATCGGCACCTCGAGTTCACGTGCAGCACCTCGATCCCGGCTTCCTCCACGGCCGCCGTGACGAGCTGACGTGACGATCCAGATACGCCGTGAGCTCGGCGTCCGTCAAGTCCCGGAACAACCTGGTGGACGGTTCCTCGGCCCTCGGGTAGGCGACGTAGGTCTCGGCGGCGCGGAGGCTGTATGCCGTGCAAGGCGCCATCCCGGGCGGAGCTCCAGGGGGAGCGACACATCCCGGTATCGAGTCGAAGGGTGCCTCATCATGGCTGAGCACGGTCAGGCGGTGACCCCGTGTCAGGAGCTCGCCCGCCACCCTGGCGAGGTACAGCCCGCTACCGGAGGTGCTAAGCCGGTACTCGTGGAGCAGCCCGATGTGAAGAGGTCCATCCTGACGCGCACCCCTCAACGCTGTGCCTCAGCCCCGTTGCGCCGCACCAGGGTGAGCCTGTTCTTGCCGTTGCGATGCTGCCAGCGGACCTCGTCCATGACCGTCCTGATCAGGTAGGTGCCGTATCCGCCAGCCCGGGGCTCCGAGAGGTCGGGCTCGGGGTTCGTTCGCGGGTCGAACGCAGGGCCACGATCGGTGACCACGATCTCCAAGCTCCCAGCGTCCCCGGTCGCCTCGAGCGTCACCACCTGGTCAGGGTCGAGGCGCAGCCCGTGGCGGATCACGTTCGAGACGGCCTCGGTGACCGCGAGCTCGATCTCGGTGAGCGCGTGACCCTCGAACCCGCTCAGCTCGGCGTGGCCGCGCGTCCACTCCCGGGCATCGACGAGACGTTCGAGGTCTGCCGGGATGGAGAGCCGATCGGCAGGCGGATCAGTCGCCATGGGGCACGTCGAAGCTCGCCACCCCCGCCGACGCGTCTGGGAACAGGTCGAACACCCGGTTGAGGCGGACGAGCTCGAAGACCCGCCTCACCTCATCCTGCAGCCCAGCCAAGCGCACGTCACCTTCGCCGATGCGGACGCGCTTAAAGGTCTGCACGAGTGTTGCGAGCCCGGAGCTGTCCATGAACGGGACGTCGGTGAGGTCGATGACGAACCGGTGAGCCCCCTGCCGGAGGAGCTCGTCGAGGTGCTCACGCAGCTGGCCGACGGAGCCTGCGTCAACGAACCCGTGCACCGTCACCACCACCACCGCGATGGGTCCATCCCCGACCCGGTCCACCTGCACTTCCACGCTCCGCACCCCCGCACGTCCCCGATGTAGACGCCACTGCCTATCATGCAACGGCGCGACCGTCGGGGGGAGCAATCAGCCTGACGGAGTCGAGAAGCCGAGCTTGCGGAGGGGCTCGCAGCCGTCGACGAACACCGGGCCGCCGGCATCTAGGGCTTCGGCGAGCCGCCGCAGCGCCGGGGCGCCGGCGTCGGGGAACGACCGTCGAGCGCCCCACGTGCGCGATGAAGGCCATGTCATAGGGAGATCATGGGTTGCAGCACGAGGTCCTCACTGCCGCGCCGTGGCGCCATGCGCAAGCTTTGCCAAACATTCGAATGGTCATGTTTGACGGCCGTTCGGCGAATTGCGACAACGCGTCTGAAGGCAGAAGGGCCGGTGCTCTCGCGGTGACCAATGATCCGCTGTTCGTTGGTGGCGGGGGCGGGATCCGACATTCGGGGGATAAGCGACGGTTGCGGTCCAGCCTCGTCCGAGTGGGTCCGTTCCCGATCTGTGTTCGTGCAGAGCAAACGCCTACAGATGCCCCGCCCGTCCAGGGTGCGACGGTGGCGAGCCTGGCCGAGAGTGTGGACGAGTTCGGGGCACGGGTCGTCGAGCTCGAGCGGCGACGAGCGGAGTCGTCGGCCGCACTACGCCCCAGGCGACCGCTCCGAGGCGTTTAGAACGAGCCACAGAGGTTGTGGACGAAAGGCATTGATGCAAGTCCGCGCCGGAGCCCCCTGGAGTGGGCTACGCCCTCAGGTCCGACCTGCGCTTCGATCTCCTGGCTGTCACTACGCTTCGTTCCTAGTGCGCCGCCGTCGTGAGGGGGAGGCGGAGTTCCTCACCTGCCCGGACCCTCACCCAGCCCGAACGCTCGACGCCGTACCGAGCGTCCCCGGCGCCGGTCACCGGCACCCGGATGTCCCTCTCCGAGCGGATGACGACACTCCCACCTTCGACGTACGCCGTGACGGCGTCATCCGCGAGCGTCTCTTGCCATGCCAGGCGCTCCAGCTGCGCGTCGCCGGACTCGGCGAGGGTCGGCTGGAGGAGGGGCTGGCGAGAGACGGCGCGGAAGCGGTCGAGCACGGCGTCGAGCACCGGGTAGAGGGTCCCCTCCTCTGCCAGGTTCGCCTGGTGCATATAGAAGGTTCTGGGGTCGTTGCCGTTGATCACCTTCAGGATATTCGCGGACTCGAGCGCCAGGTACTCCTCGAAGGTGGGTCGGGAGGTCAAGCAGAACGCACCCTCGCACGTCTCCCGGTAGCGGTGGTCGTACTGGTCAAGCGTCTCCTCGATTGTCCCGGTGTCGTAGTAGATGTTCGCCGGGTGCCGAGGCACCGTCCACGCTCTGCCGAGCCGCTCCGGCAAGGGGTCTCGGGAGGCATCGGAGGCGATGTACGCGATCCCCAGGTCCTCGAGTGGGTCGACGATCTCGGGGTTGCCCAGCCCCTTGTTCTCACCTGTCACCAGCTCGCGCTCATCGATAGGAAACCCGTTCACTTCCGCCCACTCGATGTTGCGGGCGACCTCCGTCGTGATCTCCTCGGCCGACAGGTCGTCGAAGTCACGGTGGGAGAACGTATGGTTTATCCAGCCGAAGTCGTCGACGTGGGATCGCAGCGTTTGGCAGAGGCGGTGGCTGTGGACGTTCTCGACCGTGCTCCCGACACCGTTGACGGCGAGGTCGAGCCGGAAGTCCTGGCGGTCCGACCACGTCGCCGCCCGCTCGACGTCGTCGGGGGTCATGCGGATGACGTGGTCGCCGTCAATAGAGGTCTTGTTCGCCTCCACGTCCCACCGGAAGTTGGGCAGGAGGACGTCGTCGATCTGCACCCCGAAGAAGTGGTGGCGCAGCCCGAGGTGGACGCCGCGGGTGGCCCACCCGAGCAGTCCGTGCGAGAGGAACCCGAACGCAGGCTCGTTGGAGGCCATGGCCACCGTCATGTAGAGCTCGTCGTGACCGGCGACCTGCCGCATGCTGACCACCGATGCTCCGCCGGGTCCGGCCACGAGCGTCGTTGCGCCGGGGGCGGCGGCAGGCAGGACTCCGAAAGCCGCACCGGCGACGACGGGGCCGACAATCTCGGGGAACCACGCGCGTCCTTCTTCGGTCACCTCGAGCCGGACGTCGGCGAGCTTGGCCGGTGGACCCAGGCCAGCCCCCGGAGCCGCCCCGAAGGCGTGGACGATGCGGGCGCCGGTGTCGTCTGCGTACTGTTCGAGCGCCATGCGCTCGGTGGGCGACAGCACCTCTTGGCCGATGGTGCCAGCGGCCAGCACGATGGCCTGGTAGGCGCCGGCGCCCGTGTCGTCCCGAAGCGTGGCGGCCGTGAGGGGGGCCGCGGCCCCGACGTGCGCGTCGTGAGGGACGCCCTCCCACTCGAGGAGCGACCGCCACGCCCGATAGCTCACGGCTTCCTCGTCCTCACCGACGAGGAGGACCCGGAGGCGCACCTGGGACGTGCTCTCCTGGGCACAGACCACGTCGTTGCTGAGGCCGCCACAGGCATCGAGAAGCCACAGCACGGAAGCGAGGGCGACGAGCACCGCCGCACGGTGGTGAGCTCGCCAACGGCTCCAGACGATGCTCCGAGCGGTCACCACGCGACCTCGGGCCGCTCAACACAGGCGCCAGCTGCGAGCTGCCGGTACAAACACCGGTACGCGTCGACTGAGTGGGACGTCCGGTAGTGGGACAGCACCTGCTCTCGCGCCCGCCGTCCGAGGTGCACGCGGAGGTCGTGGTCTCTGTACAAGGTGGTCACCGCCCCACCCAGGGCTTCGGCATCGCGAGGTGGCACGACGACGGCTCGGCCGGTGCAATGGCGAGGTTTACCACGACCTCACCCTCTCGACTTCTCCAACATCGAGGCCGGATGCCCCGATCTCTCGAATCGGGGCCCTTCGACGTACGGGACTGGCGTCGCTTGGTCATCAGTCCGCCACCACCACCGGTGCTCCGTCGCCCAACCTGGTGCCTCCTCCGCCGCTCGCAGGTCGAGCAGTGCGAGATCATTCTGCGAGGAGCTGTCGTCCCGCCACCGCTTGCTGCGGCCAGAAGGGCCCCACGCGGTGAACCTGGGATCGACCGGGCGTGAGGGTCCGCCAATAACGGAGGGGCCTCCACGAATCTCTGACTGTCTGACTGTCTGACTGTAGACGGTCCGAGAAGCGGGAGGGCCCCGGTGGTCCAACCCGGCAACGACCCATCTAGTGGTCCGTCGACCGAGCCATCACTCGAACTCGGTGCGCTCCTGCTCCGACACCACCAACGCCTGCGACAACCACCGGCGTGATCGCATCCTAGCCAACCTTGCTATTTTAGGGGCCCTACGCGACCAACCTGGGACGGCGGGGTCGGATGCTCGTGACCGGTTGAGTCTCGCGCCGTGGTGAGGTGCCGCCTGCGAGGAGGATGCGGAGCCGGTAGTTGAGCACGTTTCGGAACCCTCGGCCGGAGCGCTTGACCTGCTTGATGAGCAGGTTCGCTGCCTCGACAGGGCCGTTCGAGGCGCCGGTGGTGTGGGGAACCCACCGAGCTCGTTCGGTCCAGGCCCACGGCGTGGGACTCGTAGTCGAGGCGCGGTCGGCGGACGTGGACGGCTGGGGAGTGCTCGAGACGCCTTCCTCTGCTGCGTACCGGTAGAAGCCCGCCAAGGTGGAAAGGCGACGCCCGATGGTGGCGGCAGCTCGGCCGTGTTCCTCGAGTCGCGCGCGTAGAGTTCGATGTGGGTGCGGGTGATCTCGAACAGTGCGAGCTGGTGCTTCTCGCTGCAGCGGTAGAACATCCGCAGGTCGAGCGTGTACACCTTGCGAGTCTGGCCGGAGTACCCGGCCAGGAACCCGGCGATCGTTCGGACCTCTGGCGAGGTGTCTCTCGGGTCGTACAGGACGACTGAGGTGATTGCAGCCATGACGGACTCCTTCGTGATGGGAGCCGGGCCGAGCCGGGCGGTCCGCACCCAGCCCGCTGGATGTGCCGCTCCTAATGGGGGTCCACCGCTGTTCTCCGATGGTCGGTGACTGTGGTGGCCGAGCCGCCGGCCGGTGAGCACTTTGTCGCTCCTGGAGTCTTGACTCCTGGTGATAGATCGCGCCCCGGTTGGTCGGCGAGGTGGCCTGAAGCGCTGATGGGGTGTCGTGCTGCGAGCACTGATCCATTAGGTCGATGCTGGGCTTCTTCTGGCTCGATCGCTGCGACACGAAGAAGGAGAGGTGAACCGCGAGGTGATCTATTTAGGAGACGACTGGGCGGAGGACCATCACGACCTCTGTCTGCTCGGCGAGGGCGGTGAGCGGCTGGCGGTCAAGCGCGTGCCCGAGGGCCTGGCCGGCGTGGCGGCGTTGCACACGTTGGTGGCCGAGCACGCTGATGACCCCGACCAGGTCGTTGTTGGCATCGAAACAGACCGAGGGTTGTGGGTCGAGGCGTTGGCTGTGGCCGGTTACCAGATCTACGCCATCAACCCGATGGCGGTTGCTCGCTACCGGGAACGCCACCATGTGGCCGGCGCGAAGTCGGACAGCGCAGACGCCAAGGTGCTGGCCGATCTGGTGCGCACCGACCGGCACAATCATCGGCAGGTCGCTGGCGACAGCGCGGATGTCGAGGGCATCAAGGTGCTCGCCCGCGCCCATCAAAGCTTGATCTGGGCGCGGACTCGGCACACCAACCAGCTGCGCTCGGCGTTGCGCGAGTACTACCCGGCGGCGCTGGTCGCGTTCGATGACCTGCATCACCGTGACGCGCTCGCCGTGTTGAGCCGCGCGCCCGGCCCGCAAGAAGGAGCGGCACTGACAGCGAGTCAGCTGCGCGCCGCGCTCAAACGGGGGGGACGGCAACGCAACCTCGACCGGCGCGCTGGAGAGATCCAGACGGCGCTGCGAGACGCGCACCTCGAGGCCGCGCCCGCGGTGGTCGCCGCGTTCGCCGCCACCACGCGGGCGACGGTGGCCATCGTCGCCGAGCTCAACCGTCAGATCGACCAGCTCGAAGCCACCATGGCCGACCGTTTTGAACAGCACCCGGACGCCGGCATCTACCTCTCCCTGCCAGGACTCGGCCGAATACTCGGCGCCCGGGCGCTCGGCGAGTTCGGGGATGACCCCGACCGCTACGCCACCCCGAAGTCTCGCAAGAACTACGCCGGCACCTCACCCATCACGATTGCCTCCGGCAAGAAGAAGAACGTGATCGCCCGCCACGTCCGCAACCGCCGCCTCTACGACGCCATCGACGCCTGGGCCTTCGCGTCCATCAGCGCTGAACCGCCCCGGGTTCAGTGGAGGCTCGGTTCTCCCGGCAGCGGCTGCTGTCGGGCGTTCATCTGACGGTAGTGCTCGGCTTCGAACTCGACCGGTGGGACGTGGCCGATGCTGGAGTGGAGCCG
>JAABUN010002855.1_pt1 | contig 28874 bp, 24 predicted proteins | sample 5559311 | NCBI WGS metagenome assembly JAABUN01 (sample SAMN10711877, study PRJNA513370) | rock metagenome | isolation source: Antarctica rocks | place: Antarctica: Victoria Land, Siegfried Peak sud | reverse complement strand
TCCACGGCGAACGTTTTCATGTTTGGGAAATGCGGCTTCAGCACCTCGGTCACGCCCGTGATGTGGCCGCCCGTGCCCACGCCCGTGATGTGCATATCGAAGCCGCCTGCGGGCGCGTCGGCCAGAATTTCCTGGGCCGTGGTGTCGATATGCACCTGAATGTTGGCGGGGTTTGAGAACTGCATGGGCATCCAGGCGCCGGGCGTGTTGTCCACTATCTCCTGGGCCTTGGCAATGGCACCCTTCATGCCGCCCTCGCGGGGCGTCAGCTCCAGGTTGGCGCCGTAGGCCGCCATCAGGCGGCGGCGCTCGATGCTCATGCTCTCGGGCATTACCAGTGTGATTTTGTAGCCTTTCACGGCCGCCACCAGCGCTAGCCCTACCCCCGTATTGCCCGAGGTAGGCTCCACGATGAGGCTGTCTTTATGGAGAATCCCGTCTTTTTCGGCCTGCTCAATCATGCTGAGCGCGATGCGGTCCTTGATGGAGCCACCGGGGTTTTGGCGCTCCAGCTTCATCCACACCTCCACGTCGGGGCGCTCGGTGGCGAAAAGCTTGTTGAGTTTGACCAGCGGCGTGTGGCCGATAACGTCGAGAATGGAATTGGCTTTCATGGGTAACGGGTGAATGAGTGGATGGGTGAATGGGTGAATGAAATAGCGCGCGGCAAGCGAGTGGCCTGACAGTCAGTCAGTCACCCAATCAGCCATTCGCCCATTGAATTAAATGGAAAACATCAGTTCGCCGGCAGGGTCATCCTGCCGGGCCATATGCAGCTGGGCACGGTGATACACCCGCGAGTGCGAGGGTACGCTCTCGGTCAGCCACACGTTGCCGCCGATAATGCTGCGCGTGCCAATGACGGTGCTCCCCCCCAGAATGGTGGCGTTGGCATAAATCACCACGTGGTCCTCGATGGTGGGGTGGCGCTTAAGGCCCTGCAAGGTCTTGGTCACGCTCAGCGCGCCCAACGTAACGCCTTGATACAGCTGCACATGCGCGCCAATCTCGGCCGTTTCGCCAATGACGATGCCCGTGCCGTGGTCGATGCAGAACGCCGGCCCGATGCGCGCGCCGGGGTGAATGTCGATGCCGGTTCGCTGGTGGGCGTACTCGCTCAGCAGGCGGGGTAGGCGCGGCACGCCGCGCTGGTGCAGGGCATGGGCCAGCCGGTGCAGGGCCGTGGCATAAAACCCTGGATACGTGCTCAATATCTCCGTCACGTTTTGGGCGGCGGGGTCGGCGGCCAGGGTAGCTTCGGCGTCGCGCAGCAGGGCGGCCCGCAGGTTGGGCAGGCCGTTGAAGAGGTCGGCGGCGAGGGTAGCGGGGGGAGTAGGGAGGCCGGGCACCTGGGCCAGCAGCTCAGCCTGCTCAGCCTGCAGGTGGTAGAGCGTGGCGGCGATGGCATCGGTACCGGCCAGTGGCCTGGTGGCCCGCTCGGGAAAGAGCACGGCCAGCACCTGCTCGGCTAGCGCGCAAAAAGCGGGGCCGGGAAGGGCAGCGGGCACGGCCGCATGTGCCCGTGCCAATTGCTCAGCAAACGTTTCGAGGGCGGCGGCAGACACGGCAGAATCATAAGTAAACGAGAGAAACAAGCCTGACACCGTGCAGCGTCCAAGCAGCTTGGGTTTCTTAACCGGCTGGGTTGGCCGAAGGTTTTGCGCCGGCCGCGGCACAACCGCCGGACCCGCCCGGCCGTTAGCAAGGGCAGCTGCCAGGCAGAGTGGCACTCCGCTTGGCAGCTTGCTGCTACCCCCTTACCATCTGCCTGAGACGAAGTGCCACTTCGTTTCATTTACATATTCCTACCCCCATGTCTACCCCCAACGTCAACGCCAGCTCCGCTACCCCCAGCACCGACGGCGCCAAGCACCTGGCCGCTGGCCACCACGTCTCGCTTCGCCTCTGGGAAAACGAGCAGCCCGGCGAGCCTAAGCCCTTCAGCAACAAGCCCTACGAAACGGTCGGCTACGTCCTCAAGGGCCGCGCCGAGCTGCACCTCGAAGGCAACGTAACCACTCTAGAGCCCGGTGCTTCGTACCTGGTGCCCCGGGGCGCCTCGCACACCTACAAAATTCTGGAAACCTTCTCGGCCATTGAGGCCACGTCGCCCCCACAGGAGGGCAAGTAGTGAATGGGTGGATGAGTGAATGAGTTTTGAAAATAACCTACCCATTCACCCATTCACTTACCCCGGCTCGGGGCGGGTGAAGAAATCGATGGCCCGGCGCTCGGAGTAATACGAGCCTGCCGGGCCATTTTCGTTGAAGCCCACGTGGCCACCCACGGCCGGCGTTTCGAGGTAGAAACAGGGGCTGGCCGTGGCCGCCTCGCGTGGATAGCAGCTGGGTGGTAGAAAGGGGTCATTCAGGGCATTAACGAGCAGCGTAGGCACCCGAATACCCGCCAGGTAGCGCCCCGACGCGGACTGCGCATAGTAATCATCAGCCGAGGCAAACCCGTGCATCGGGGCCGTGTAGTGCTCGTCAAACTGCGGAAAGTCGCGCAGCTGGTTCAGCTCCGTCAGGTCGAGCTGGCCGGGCAGGTGGGCTGCCTTCACCCGAATTTTCTTGCGCAGTGACTGCATAAAGCGCCGCAAATAAAGCTGGTTTTGCCAGCGGCTGATGTGCATGGAGCTGGCCTTGAGGTCGGTAGGCACCGAAAAAACGGCCGTCCGCCGTATCTGCGGCGGCACCCGCGCCGCGTTCTCGCCCAAGTATTTGAGCGTGACGTTGCCGCCCGCCGAGAAGCCCGTCAGAAAAATCGCCGGGTAGTCTTTCATCTCAGTAGCGTGGCGAATTACTTCGGCCAGGTCGTCGGTATCGCCGAGGTGGTAGGCGCGCAGCAGACGATTGGTTTCGCCGCCGCAGCCGCGGTAATTCCAGGCCAGCGCATCAAAGCCCGCCTGGTTGAGCGCCCGCGCCATGCCGCGCACGTAGGGCCGGCTGCTGTCGCCCTCCAGCCCGTGCGAGATAATACCGAGCCGCGCTGCCGGCCGTGAGCCAGCTACAGCCCAGTCGAGGTCCACGAAGTCGCCGTCGGGCAGCTCCAGGCGCTCGCGCTGGTAGCGCACCTCCGGCACGCGCCGCAGCGTGCTGGCCGCGATGGTTTGCAGGTGGCCATTGGCCAGCAAAGCGGCCGGGCGATAGGCAGAGGTAGTGAGCAGCGGCATAGCAACTTAGCAAACAAGGCGTACTTTTGAGGGGGTAGGAAAATGCAGTATTGGATAGCATTGCCAGCAATTCCAACAAAAATGGCGCCTTGTTGCTCCCAAAAATAAGGCGCGGCCCCGGTGCTCCACTCAGAATTTTATCAGCCAGGCTTTGGGAATTACCGGATTTATTTTCTACCTTTGCCCTCCCAAACGCGAAAACCACAGCCGCCTGGCTGTCTTGTTATAGAATTTCTTTTTTGTCATGGCAAATCATAAGTCGGCTATTAAGCGCATCCGCAGCAACGAAGCGAAGCGTGTACTAAACCGCTACCAGCACAAGTCTACCCGTACGGCTATCAAAAAGCTGCGCGACACCACCGATAAAACGGCCGCCCAGGAACTGCTGAAAAAAGTAACGTCGATGCTGGACCGCCTGGCCAAGAAGAACATCATCCACAAAAACAAAGCTGCTAACAACAAAAGCAAGCTGACAAAACTCGTTAACGCGCTTTAGCGCGAGACGAGTCTAGCGGGGCCGAACTCTGCCGCCCCACCGTTCGGTCCCGCGCTCATCACCAGAAAGCCCCGCCTTCCCTGGCGGGGCTTTCTGCGTTGTAATCACCTGTACTCGTCAGGAAGTGGATTGGGAAAACGCGGTAGCGATGCCATCCTTCGCGTCCCTGGCTTCTAGCTGCTTGCTGCTTGGACGATAGAAGGCGGGCAGCCGCTTCGCTTTTCGGGGTTGCTGGCCAGCATGGCCGCACTAGCTCCCAATCCGGCGGCTACGACGGCCGTGCTTACCCTCGTGGCCGCCACCCAGCCCGGCACCGTGCTGGCGCTCACCGATGCGCTGGGCCGCCGCGTATGGCAGCGCCCGGTGGCAGCCGGCCAAACCAGCCGGCCCGTGCCGCTGGCCAGACCAGCCGGCGGGCCTGTACCTGGTGCAGTTGCTGGCCCCGGCCGCTACCCCCCTCACCTGGAAGCTACTCAAGCAGTAAGCAGCCAACTACGCAGCATTTATCGCCGGTGCTCCTTCCATAGCACACGCAAAAAGGCCACTCGTCGGAGTGGCCTTTTTGCGTGCGGTGACTTCAACCTACTGTTTATAAGCTCCGCGAAAGCTGAGCTTATGCCACGCTCACTTTCACCATATTGGCCCGGCCGCGCTCGGCAATGGGCATGGTGCCGGTGTTGATAAACACGTCGCCTTCCTTGATGTGGCCGGTGGTAATGAGCACGTTGCGGATATCCGCGATGGTGCTGTCGGTGCTGTTTAGCCGGTCGTAGTAGAAAGAGCGCACGCCCCACACCAGGCTCAGGGCCGTGAGCAAGGGGCGGTTATCGGTAAAGATAAAAATATTGGCCTTGGGGCGATACTTTGCCAGCTGAAAGGCCGTGTAGCCCTCGTGCGTCACGCCCGTGAGGGCCGTGGCCGCCGTGTTTTTGGCCAGGTGGCACGAGGCCGACAGGATACTATCGACCATGAAGGAAGGAGCGGCCGCGTCAATGGGCCACCACTTGTGGAACATCTTGGGGCTGCGGGTTTCCACGCTCAGGATGGTGCCCACCATCGAGCGGATAACCTCGGCGGGGTAGGCGCCCACGGCGGTTTCGGCCGAGAGCATAACGGCGTCGGCGCCGTCGAGCACGGCGTTGGCCACGTCGCTGGTTTCGGCACGGGTAGGGCGCGGGGCCGTTATCATGCTCTCCATCATCTGAGTAGCCACGATAACGGGCTTACCGACGCGGTTGCACTTCTCAATAATCATCTTCTGGGCCATCGGCACCTCTTCCATCTTCACCTCCACGCCGAGGTCGCCACGAGCCACCATCACGGCATCGGTGAGGGCAATAATTTCGTCGATGTTGCGCAGGCCATCGGGGGTCTCGATTTTGGCCACCACGCGGGTCGTTTTGCCGGCTTCCGCAATCAGGTTTTTGATAAAGCGGATGTCGTCGGCCTTGCGGGCGAAGCTTAGGGCAATCCAGTCCACGTCATTGGCCAGGCCAAATTTCAGGTCCTCGATGTCCTTTTCGGTCATGCTCGGGGCCGACACTTCTGAGTCGGGCAGGTTGATGCCCTTGCGGGGCTTCACCAGGCCGCCGTACACCACTTCCACGTCCACTTCGTGGTCGCGGTCGGTGGCCAGCACGCGCAGCTCAATCTTGCCGTCGTCAATCAGAATCTGGTCGCCGGGCTTCACGTCGCGGGCCAGGCCCAGGTAAATCGTGCTGAGGCGGGTAGCCGTGCTGATTTCCTTCTCGCCGCACACCAGCTTGATTTTATCGCCGGCCTTGATTTCAACGCCGCCGCCCTCTACTTCGCCCAGGCGGATTTTCGGCCCCTGCAAGTCCTGCAACAGGCCCACGTTGGTGCGCATGTCCTTGTTGAGGCGGCGCACCGTGTTGATAACGGCCAGGTGCTCTTCGTGCGCCCCGTGCGAAAAGTTGAGGCGAAACACATCGACGCCCTCGCGGATGAGCATCCCGAGGCGCTCGTAGGTGTTAGACGCGGGCCCCACGGTGGCCACAATCTTGGTTTTGTTGAACGAAGCAGTAGTTGGTTGCATGGATTTTCGAAATCATCCGGCGGAGGCCGCGCGTAAACGGGAGGTCCCTACCCCCCATTTCAGGCGCAACGCCGAAAAGGTGTAAAAGTGAAAAGAGCTGCCGCGAAAAACGAGCACCTTTCGCCAGCAGGAAGGCAGGTTAAAAAATCAGATTTTCTTTGTATTTCAATTCGTTGGGGTCAAACTCACTGGCGTACTGAATGATGGGCAGGGCCGTGAGGCGGTCGAGCAGCTCGGTGCCCGCCAGCTCATCGGCGCCGCCCTGCACTTGCAGCAGGTAGTCATACTCGCGAATATCAGGAGCCAGGAAAGGCTTGGCCAGTACCGAGGGCAAGGCCGCCCGATTGCGCAGCAGGCGCAAGGTAAGCACTTCCGTTCCGTACAGGTAATAGCTGAATGCCAAAGCTCCCTGCTGCACCAGATTCAGCACCAAGTCGGGCTGGCGCACCAGGCGCAGGCGCAGGTAGCGGTTAAGGCTCCAGGCCAGGGTATAGTCGCGCGTGCTGGAAACCAGGCCATACAGCGCGAAATTACAGTCGTACTCAGCCTCCAGGGTTAGGGTTTTCATGCGGCAGCGGCGAATTGCAAAGCTACGGCTTTTGGGGGCGCGCTGGCAGTACCCGCGGGGGGGTAGGCCAAAATATTGTACGCCCCCCACGAAGGCAATTCGCGGGGCAGTTGCGAAAAGGTGCGTTACTTTGCAGGCAAGTTTCCCCTTAACCACGACTGCAATGTCTGAAATCGCCGAAAAAGTAAAAGCCATTATTATCGACAAGCTGGGCGTTGAAGCCTCGGAAGTAACTCCGGAAGCCAGCTTCACCAACGACCTGGGTGCCGATTCGCTCGACACCGTGGAGCTGATTATGGAATTCGAAAAAGAATTCAACGTCAGCATCCCCGATGACCAGGCCGAGAACATCCAGACCGTGGGCCAGGCAGTAAGCTACCTCGAAGAGCACGCCAAGTAGACCGCAGATTTAACGGATTTAACGGATTTCGTGGATACGCCGCTACGCGGCTGACGACGTTTTTTGTGGTTCGTTCGTCTGCTATTCAAGCTTTCCCACAAAACCGGCCGGCGCACTGCCGGGCGGTTTTGTGGTTTCAGCCCGTTTCGTCATCACTTGCGGATAGCCGCGTAGTCAGCCGCGTAGCGGCGTATCCACGAAATCCGTTAAATCCGTTAAATCTGCGATTTTATGTCGTCAATTCGCCGCGTTGTCGTAACCGGTATCGGGGCCATCACTCCCCTGGGCAGCACCGCTCCCGCCTACTGGGAGGGGCTTAAAAATGGCGTGAGCGGGGCTGCCACCATCACCCGCTTCGACGCTACCAAATTTAAAACCCGCTTTGCCTGCGAGGTTAAAAACTACGACCCGGATGCATACTTCGACCGCAAGGAAGGCCGTAAGATGGACCTGTTCACGCAGTTCGCCGTCATTGCTTCCGACGAGGCCATCGCCGACGCGGGCCTGCTGACGGACAACGTGGATAAGGACCGGGTAGGTGTTATCTGGGGCTCGGGCATTGGCGGGCTGAAGTCGTTGCAGGAAGAATGCTTCCAGTTTGAGCGCGGCGACGGCACGCCCCGCTACTCGCCCTTCTTCATCCCGCGCATGATTGCCGACTCCTCGTCGGGCAATATTTCCATCAAAAACGGCTTCCGCGGGCCCAACTTCGTCACTACTTCAGCCTGCGCCTCGTCGAACGACGCGCTGATTGCGGCTTTCAATAACATTCGCCTCGGGCTGGCCGATGCCATCGTGACCGGCGGCTCCGAAGCGGCCATCACCGAATCGGGAGTAGGCGGCTTCAACGCCCTCAAGGCCATGAGCGAGCGCAACGACGACCCGGCTTCGGCCTCGCGGCCCTACGATAAGGACCGCGACGGCTTCGTGCTGGGCGAAGGCGCGGGCGCGCTGGTAATCGAAGAATATGAGCACGCCAAGGCGCGCGGTGCCAAAATCTACTGCGAAATCATCGGTGGCGGCATGTCGTCGGATGCCTATCACATCACGGCGCCCGACCCCAGCGGCTCGGGCGTGGTGCTGGTGATGCGCAACGCGCTGCGCGACGCGGGCATTCCGCCCGAAGAGGTGGACTACATCAATACCCACGGCACGAGCACGCCGCTTGGCGACGGAGCCGAGATTAAGGCCATTGAAACGGTTTTTGGCGACCATGCCACCAGGCTGAACATCTCTTCGACCAAGAGTATGACCGGCCACTTGCTGGGCGGCGCGGGCGGTATTGAGGCGGTGGCCAGCATCCTGGCTATCCGGCACGGCATCGTGCCGCCGACCATCAACCTGCACACGCCCGACCCGGAAATCAATCAAAACCTGAACTTTACGGCCAACGTGGCGCAGCAGCGCGAGGTAAACGTGGCGCTCAGCAACACGTTTGGCTTTGGCGGGCACAACACCTCGGTACTGTTTCGCAAACTCTGACCGCAGATTCAAACGGATTTAACTGATTTCGCAGATACGCCGCTGCGCGGCTGGCTAGGCGGGAGTGGCTGATGTTGGTGCTGATGCTGGTTTTTTGCCTGGCGCATCGGGGAAGATTTATTCACCGCGCTGCCGCTTACCTTACCTTTTTACTTTTACTTATTTTGCTGGTTAGCAGATTATTTCTATTGAAACCCAGTGGCAGCTTACCCCCTGGCTTTTGGCTAACTAGCCAGCCGCGCAGCGGCGTATCTGCGAAATCAGTTAAATCCGTTTGAATCTGCGGTCATGGCGATTCCCCTCTTTGGCCTGTTTCGGCGGCTGCTGGGCAGCGATAAGCAGTTTCGGCAGGCGGTGGCCACCGTTATTGGCCAGGACCCGCACAACGCGCGGCTCTACCAATTGGCGTTCACGCACTCGTCGGTGGTGCGGGCCGAGCCCGGCGCGGGCCGCCACCAAAGCAACGAGCGGCTGGAGTTTCTGGGCGACGCGGTGCTGGGCACGGTAGTGGCCGAATACCTGTTCAAAAAGTATCCGTACGAGCAGGAAGGCTTTTTGACGGAGACGCGCTCGCGCATCGTCAACCGCGAAAGCCTCAATGCCATTGCCCTCAAAATGGGCCTCGATAAGCTGGTGCAACTCGACTCGACGCAGACGCGCGTGGCGCGTTCGCGCTCCGTGAACGGCAACGCCCTGGAGGCGCTGGTGGGTGCCGTGTACCTTGATTTGGGTTATAAGGCGGCCCGCAAGTTTGTGCTGAAGGGCCTGATAAAGCCATTTGTGGACGTTACCAAGCTGACTACCACCACTTCCAACTACAAGAGCAAGCTCATTGAATGGGCGCAGCGCCAGGGCAAAGACGTGCGCTACGAGCTAAGCGGCGAGCCCCGGCCGGGCGGCGTGATGGAGTTTACGGCTACCGTGCTGCTGAGCAACGAAGTAGTAGCCACTGGCATGGGCCTCAATAAAAAGCAGGCCGAGCAGCTGGCCGCCGAGCGCGCGCTGACCGTGCTGGGGGTGTAGGTAGCGGTTAAAAAATCGTCTGTCATTGCGAGCGCAGCGCGGCAATCGCCCCGGAACGAAACCCGCGCTGGTTGTTCTAGTATCGTTCGTTCTGGTGCGATTGCTTCGCTGTGCTCGCAATGACAGACGATTCAGGTCCCTACCCCTTTTAATTATGCGCATCGCCGGAGCCGCCCTTAACCAGATTCCTTTCGACTGGGCCCATAACATTCAGAATATCAGCGATGCTATTGCCCAGGCCAAGGCGGCGGGGGTAGAGCTGCTGTGCCTGCCCGAGCTGTGCCTGACGGGCTACAACTGCGAGGACCTGTTTTTGTGCGACTGGCTGCCGGCGTCGGCGCTGGCGCATCTGCAAAAAATCCGGCCGCTGACGGCGGGTATTTGCGTGGTGGTGGGGCTGCCGGTGCGACTGCACCAGCGCACCTACAACACGGCCGCCGTGCTGCGCGACGGGCAGATTCTGGGCTTCGCGGCCAAGCAGTTTCTGGCCAATGATGGGGTGCATTACGAGTCGCGCTTTTTTGTGCCGTGGCTGGCGGGCGAGACGACAACCGTGGACTATGAGGGCGAAAGCTGGCCGCTGGGCGACCTCACGTTTGAGCACCTGGGCGTGCGGTTTGGGTTTGAAATCTGCGAGGATGCCTGGCGGGCCGATGATGTGCGGCCCGCGTGCCGGCTCATGGGCAAGGTCGATTTGATTATTAATCCCTCGGCCAGCCACTTTGCGATGAGCAAAACGGACCTGCGCTACAAGCTGGTACTCAACGCGTCGCGCAATTTTAACTGCACGTATCTCTACGCCAACTTGCTGGGGAATGAGGCCGGGCGCATTATTTACGACGGCGAAATCCTGATTGCCCGCAACGGCCACCTGCTCAAGCGCAACCAGCTGCTGAGCTTCAAGGCCGTGGATATGGAATGGGCCGACGTGGACTTTGCTACCCCCCTCGCCGTGGCCGACGCTATCGTGCCGCTGCCCGAGCCCGACGAGTACCGCGAGTTGAACCAGGCCATGAGCCTGGGCCTGTTTGACTACCTGCGCAAGGCGCGCAGCCGGGGCTTCGTGCTGAGCCTGAGCGGCGGGGCCGACTCGTGCTTCTGCGCCGTGGGCGTGGCCGAGATGGTGCGCCTGGGCGTGGCCGAGCTGGGCGAAGCGGAGTTTAAGCGCCGCAGCGGGGCTTTTGACCCGGCCAAAACCGACGTGGTACAAACCGGCGCCGGCGGCGCGGCGGAGCAAGTGGTAGTGCAGGATGCAGACCAAGCACTAAGCACTAAGCACCAAGCACCAAACCAAGAGCTCGTCAATCACCTGCTGACCTGCGCCTACCAGGGCACCGTCAATTCTTCGGACGACACTTTTAACTCGGCTAAGGAGCTGGCGGACAGCATCGGGGGGCGGTTTTTTGACTGGACGATTGACGACGAGGTACGCGGCTACGTGGGCAAGATTGAGGGGGCGCTGGGCCGTGAATTGACCTGGCAGACCGACGACCTGGCGCTGCAAAATATCCAGGCGCGGGTGCGGGCCCCCGGCATCTGGCTGCTGGCCAACGTGCAGAACTGCCTGCTCATCACCACTTCCAACCGCTCGGAGGCCAGCGTGGGCTACTGCACGATGGATGGCGACACGGCGGGCAGCATCTCGCCCATCGCGGGCGTCGATAAGTACTTCGTCAAGAAGTGGCTGCGCTGGGCCGAAACCGAGCTGGGCTACGCCGCCCTGCGCCACGTCAACGCCCTGCAACCCACCGCCGAGCTGCGCCCGCTGGCCGACAAGCAAACCGACGAGCGCGACCTAATGCCCTACCCCCTGCTCAACCGCATCGAGCGGCTGGCCTTCTACGACCGCCTACCCCCCGCCGGCGTGCTGGCCCAGCTCGTGGCCGAAGACCCGCACGCCGATGCCGGGCAGCTGCGCACCTACGTGCGGCGCTTTTACACCCTCTGGAGCCGCAACCAGTGGAAGCGTGAGCGCTACGCGCCCTCGTTTCACCTCGACGACTACAACGTGGACCCACGCTCCTGGCTACGCTTTCCAATACTCAGCGGCGGGTTTGGGGAAGAGCTCGCGGGGCTGTAGCGCAATTACCTTGAGTTAACGTTAAAGACATTACTTTCGCAACTCCATTAGTAATAATATGCTTACCGACCTTCATCAACTGTACGACGAACAGGCGGCCTATCGTCTCCCGCTCTATACAGTGCGGCAAGCAGCGCATTTACTGGGCCTGCCGATAGCTACTACTGCCGAATGGGTTGCCCCGAAGGCGCAATTATTGGTGCGGCAGCCGGAAAGTACGGCATTATCCTTTTTGAATTTAGTTGAGCTACACGTTCTGGCTGCCATTCGCCGCTACCATCGGGTACCGCTAGGCAAAGTGCGCCACGCGGTGCAGTATGTCAGGCAGTCTTTTGGGACTGACCATCCCTTAGCTGAGCAGCAATTTGAGACTGATGGCGTTGACTTATTCATTCGCGAGTTGGATACCGTTATCAACGCCTCACGGCAGGGACAGGTAGCTATTAGGGAATTAGTAGCTGCCTATCTACGTCGTATTGAGCGCGATGCAGCGGGTTTTCCGCTTCGTCTATTTCCGGTGTATCGGGCCGATGTAGAAACGGCGGCAGAAGTACGCAATGCACCCGACCTAATAGCCGTTGACCCGACTATTTCTTTTGGCCGGCCGATTCTCGCCAGCTCGGGAGTACCGGTGGATATTGTGGTGTCGCGCTACCGGGCAGGCGACTCCATTCGCGACCTCATTGCCGATTACAGCTTGTCAGTAGAGGCAGTTGAAGAGGCTCTTCGCTATGAACTTGGATTTGCAGCCTGAGTTCATCTTATTCCTCGACCGAGGTATGTCGGTGAACTTGCTAGTGGCCGAGTTGCAGGAGTTGGTAGTACCATTCGTCCGGCATGATGATATATTTCCGCAGAATACTCTGGATACCGTTTGGCTAACAGCGGTTGGCAAGGCCGGCTGGTTTGTGCTAACGGCAGACCAACGCATTCGCTACAACCCGCTGGAGAAATAAGCGCTGCTGGCCGGGGGCGTCGGCAGCTTTATTCTGGTGGCAAAGAACTTGTCCGGCCGCCAAATAGCGGCTAGCATCGTGCGCGCGCTACCTGCCATGCGGGCATTTGCTGCGCGCACACCTCGCCCATTTATTGCCAAAATATACGCTGATGGGCGGGTGCAAGCGCTCCAGGTGAGTTAAGGGCTGCTACGACCCCGGCGTTACCTTTGTGCCCATGACCGGACTACTCGCTTACATTACCTGGAACGTCTCGCCCATTATTGCTGAAATCGGGCCGCTGCTGCTGCGCTGGTACGGCGTGCTGTTTGCCTCGGGCTTCGTTATTAGCTCGTTTGTCATCACAGATATGTTCAAAAAAGAGGACGTGCGGCCCTACTGGGTCGATGTCCTCACGTTTTACATGGTGGTGGGCACGGTGGTGGGGGCACGGCTGGGGCACGTTTTTTTCTACGACTGGCCCTCGTACCGCGAGCATCCGTGGGAGATTCTCAAAATCTGGCACGGCGGCCTGGCCTCGCACGGGGCCACGATTGTCATCCCGCTGGCGGTGCTTATTTTCAGCTATCGCAATAAGTTTGACTACCTGTGGGTGCTCGACCGCATCGTGATTACGGTGGCCATAGCCGGGGCGTGCATCCGGCTGGGCAACCTGATGAACTCCGAAATTGTGGGCAAGCCCACCGATGTGCCCTGGGCTTTCGTGTTTCCGCGTGATACCGAGCACTTGCAAACGCCCGTGACACCGCTGCCCACCGGGGCCGTGCTGGTGCAGCGCAGCCGCCTGCCCAACGGCGAGGAAAATACCGAAGTGCTGCCCGCCGGCACCGCGCCCGCAATGGGCATGGAAATGGCCGTGCCGCGCCACCCCACCCAAATTTACGAGTCGCTGTTCTGCGTATTTCTGCTCGTTATTCTCTACGGCTTGTGGAATAAATACAAGGAGCGCACGCCGCGCGGGCTGCTCCTTGGCTTGTTCGTGGTGCTGCTCTTCACCTTCCGTATTTTAGTAGAATACCTGAAAGAAAACCAGGTGTCGCAGGAAACGGGCCTCATCGCGCAGTATCACCTCAACATTGGGCAGTTGCTGAGTATCCCGTGCATTATCATTGGCTTGTGGGTATTATTGCGCGCCGGCAAAGACCCCAAGAACCCCTACGGCTACGCCCCGCGCGGCCTGGCCGAGGAGGAGGCTGCCGCCCGCGCTACGGCTACTACCAAGTCGTAAGTAAGCAAGTAACTTATCAACAAGTAGTCAGTCAAAAGTAATTGAGCTAAGAGAACGTCATTCCGAGCTTGCCGAGGAATCTCGCTAGCGTCGTTGAACGTCTCCCGAACGATTCCACGCGAGATTCCTCGGCAAGCTCGGAATGACGTTCTTTTGATACTTCTTTATTCCTGCACGAGTACTTAAAAAGGGCCGTGGCACTAGTGCCACGGCCCTTTTTTGATTGATTAGTAAGCCCTACCCCTGCCTACAGCGGCAACTCGTACACGTCGCCCTGCTCGGTGGTAATGAGCAAGGTTTTAGGGTCTTTGAAGGCGGCGCCTTCCGTCTGGCCAGCGCCTTCGAGGCTGATGTGGCGCGGGGTAGCCATCAGGATGGCATCCCAGGAATTACCGTCCAGAATAAACAGCTCCTGGCGGGCCAGTAGCACGAGGCGGTGGCCATCGGGCGAGAGGGTAGCATCGGTCACTTCGCCCGGAATGACGAGCTTGGTGAGGAGCCTGGCGGTGTAATTGCCGGGCGCGTCAGGCACGGTGTAAACTTTGCAGGTGCTTTCCTGGGCGCGGTCTTTGGTGAAAAGATACACCTGACCATCGTGCCAGAGGCTGGCCTCGCAGTCAAAATTGCGGTCCTTTTTGCTGGGCGGAAACTCGGTCTGGTCGGGGTACTTGAAGTTGATTTTGGCTACCTGGCTGGGGGTAGCGGGCCGAAAGCGCAGGATAGCCAGGTTCTGACGGTCGTTGTTGTTGTTGCCGCAGTCGCCCAGGTAGTAGTTGCCGCTGGGGTCGCGGCTCAGGCTTTCCCAGTCGTGGTTGGGCGCGCCCAGCGTAAACTCACCCACCTGCTGGCCGGTGGCATCGACGCGCCACACGGTGGGCTGCTGGCCATCATCGCCAAAGGTGAAATACGTGCCCGCCTCGGGCGCGGCGCACAGCCCCGAGCTTTCCAGGATGCCATCGGTGAGCTTACCCACGCGGCGCAGGCCGCCGGGCAGGTTTTCCGCTTCGTCCTTGTGCTTTTTGTGGCCTTTTTTTCCCTTTTTGCCGGGGTGGCTTTGGGTAATGCCTTGCGGCTGGTCGGCGGCGTTGCTAACGTGGTCGCCCTCGGCCGAAGAACAGGCGGAGGTAAGCAGCAGGGCGCCCAACAGTGGGCGAATAAGGAGTGGGATATACAGCATACGACCCGCTTGTACGGCAAAGCCCGCCCCAGTGGCTAAGCACCACCGCGCTACGGCACCGGGTCATACCCCGCCCCGCCCCACGGGTGGCAGCGGCCAATGCGCCGCAGCGCCAGCCTACCCCCCCGCCACGCCCCGTACTTGCCAATGGCCTCGGCCGCGTAGGCCGAGCAGGTGGGCGAGTAGCGGCAACTCGGCGGCGTGAGCGGCGAAATAAACAGCTGGTAGAAGCGCACCAGCAACAGCAGCAAGCGGCGAAACATAGCGCGATAAGGCGAGGCAAGGGAGCAAAGTTCGGCGGGGCCAATGCGCTGGTCGCTCAACTCGCAAACGGCCCGAGAATAAAGCGCGGTTTCTACCCATTAATATTCACCAAACCATCATTCAGCCAGTATATTTCGACTTTCATCCGCTACTTAGTCCTTATGCTGAGACATCTATACTTTTTCTTTTTATTCTTATTTACCACTCCCTTACCCCTGCGGGCGCAGGGCAACGGCCCGGCCGGGCACGGTGGGCGGGCGCAGGCGCTGGGCAATGCCTCGGCCACGCTGGGCGGCGAGGTGTGGGCGGTGGCCAACAACGCGGCCGGGCTGGGCAGCCTCACGCGGCCCACGGCGGGCGCGTATTTCGAAAACCGCTACCTCATCCCGAGCCTCAACGTGGCGGCGGTGGCGCTGGCCCTGCCGCTGGGCGTGGTGGAGCCGGCGGCGGGCGGCCTGCCCGCCCGCGCCAGCCGGGGCGTGGCGGGCGTGGAGGCCCAGCGGTTTGGCGGTATTTTGTACAATGAAACGCGGGTGGGCGCGGCCTACGGCTACCAGCTGGGGGTAGTGCGCGTGGGTGGCCGGCTCGATGCGCTGCAAGTGAGCTTTCAGGACCTGGGCAGCCGTCGCACGCTGGCCGCCTCGCTGGGCGGGCAGGCCGATATTCTGCCCCAGCGCCTGACGCTGGGCGTGTATCTCTACAACATTACGCAGGCCAAACTAGCTGATTACCAGGATGAGCGCGTGCCCACCGTGCTGCGCGCCGGCCTGGCCTACCGCCCCGGCAAGCAGGTGCTGCTGCTGGGCGAAGCCGAAAAAGACGTGGAGCGCGCGGCGGGCTTCAAAGCTGGCATCGAGTACCTGCCTACCCCTGCCGTGGCCCTGCGCCTGGGTTACGCCAGCCTGAGCCAGCAGAGCACGGCCGGCGTGGGCCTGCGCGCCGGTGACTGGCAGCTCGACTACGCGGCCGGCTGGCACAATGCGCTGGGCCTCAGCCAGTATTTCAGCGTGAGCTGGCAGTGGGAAGGGGAAGTAATTAAGAATTTGGAATGAGAAATGAAAAATGAAAAATTATTTTTCGGGGAAATTCTTCTTTCCTCATTACACATTCTTAATTGCCTGGCTTTTGCCAGGCTTAGTGGCGGCGCAGGAATTTCCAAGGCGCGCGCCGGAACTGGACCGGGTGGCGCAGGAGCTGTTTGCTGAAATTCAGGCGGACCAGATTCCGTACGAGGACCTGTACGGCACGCTGCTGAATTTTTATCAGTCGCCGCTCAACCTCAACACCGCCGGCCCCGAGGAATTGCGCGCCCTACCCCTGCTCAGCGAGGCGCAGGTGGCGGCGCTGCTGCTGCACCGCCGCACCACCGGCCCGCTGCTGAGTGTGTACGAGTTGCAGGCCGTGCCGGGCTGGGACGTGCGCACCATCGAGCGGGTGGCACCCTTCGTGACGGTGGCCAGCACCAACCCCAACGCGGTGCGCGGCACGCTGTGGCAACGCATTAAGCACGAAGAGAATAACGCCGTGCTGCTGCGCTACGAGCGGGTGTTGCAGCAGCGCAAGGGTTACTCGGCCGTTGATACCTTTCAGGGGCGGCCCACGCTGCGCTACCTGGGCTCGCCCGATGCGCTGGCCCTGCGCTACCGCGTGAGCCACGCCCACGATTTCAGCCTGGGCTTCACGGCCGAGAAGGATGCGGGCGAGCCGCTGGCCTGGCGGCCGGCGCAGAACCAGTTCGGCCCCGATTTTTTGTCGGCGCACGTCGTGCTCTACGAGCAGGGTAGGCTGAAGACGCTGGCGCTGGGCGACTACCAGCTGCAATTTGGGCAGGGGCTGCTGCTGTCGTCGGGGCTGGCGCTGGGCAAAGGCGGCGAAACCGTAACCTCTCTGCGCCGGGCGGCGCTGGGCGTGCGGCCCTACGCGGCGCTGCTCGAAAACACGTTTTTCCGGGGCGCGGCGGCCACCTACCAACTGGCGCCGCGCTGGGAGACCACGGCTTTCGCCTCGCGCAAAAACATCGACGCCAACGCCCGCCAGACCACCGACTCGCTGGCCCGGTTCGACGAATTCAGCACCAGCCTGCTGCTGACGGGCCTGCACCGCACGGCCACCGAAATCGCCAACCGCCAGCGCCTGGCCGAAACCGTGGGCGGCGGCCACCTCGGCTACCGCAGCCCCGACGGCAACCTCAGCTTTGGCCTCACGGCGGTGGGTACGCACTACGGCCTGGCGTATCAAAAGCGGCCCGAACCCTATAATCGGTATGAGTTTCAGGGCCAGAATAACTTGGCCTTCGGGGCGCACTACAGCTATGGCTGGCGCAATCTGCTGCTCTTTGGCGAGGGCGGGCGCAGCAGCGGCGGTGGCCTGGGCACCGTAAATGGCGTGCTCGCCAGCCTGGGGCCTAACGTGGATGCGTCGGTGCTGGTGCGGCATTATGACGCTAACTTTCACACCTTCTACGGCAACGCGCTGAGCGAAAACACCCGCGATATCAACGAGAGCGGCCTGTATATTGGCCTGAAAGTGCGGCCCCTACCCCGCTGGGAAGTCTCGGCGTACTTCGACCAGTTTCGGTTTCCGTGGCTGCGCTACCGGGTGGGCGCGCCCAGCCAGGGCCAGGACGCGCTGCTGCGGGTGGCCTTCACGCCCACCAAAACCGGCCTGCTCTACGTGCAGTACCGCGCCCGCCTCAAGCCGCTCGACCTACCCAGCCGCCTGGGCCGGCCGGTGCCGCTGCCCGGCCAGCAACTGCGCCACTCGCTGCTAGTTTACTGCGACGTGCAGCCTACCCCCCGCCTGGGCCTGCGCACCCGCCTGCAAGCCAGCTACCTGCGCGCCGACGACAACCTGCCCTGGCGCAGCGGCTTCGTGCTGAGCCAGGATGCCACCGTGCAGCTGGCCCGCCGCGTGAGCCTGGCCGCCCGCTACGCCGTGTTCGACACCGACGACTACGACACGCGGCAGTATATGTTTGAGCAGGACGTACTATACGCCATCTCAGCGCCCGCGCTCTACGGCCAGGGCACGCGGGCCTACGCACTGCTGCAAGCCACTTTGAATAAGCATTTTACCATCTGGCTGCGCTACGCCGACACGCGCTACCGCCACCAGGATACCATCAGCTCGGGGCTGGAAGAGATAAAGGGCAACGCCCGCTCGGAGGTGACGGCGCAGGTGCGGTATAAGCTGTGAAAGTTATTCTGGGCTAAGGGCCAGTTGTAGGCATTTCAGAGGCACAATCGGATTCTGCCTGTATTTTTACTGGAAAGAAGTCCCTTCACATAACAAGTCTTCTCGTATAACTCTCGGAATAAGGACAGTTTTCGGCCTCGTTTCGGGGCGCGGCCGGCGTGGTACTTCTGCGGTTTAGGGCCTCTGTTTGGGGACCACTTTTGCAGCACTTCGGCCAAGCTCAGCTCGTCGGAACTATCCAAACTTATCGGGGCTGTTTTGCAATTGCAAAAAGGAGTGCCCTGGCCGGTTAGCGGCGTGGTTCCTGCCGGTTGCTCAATCCTAGGGGATGTAGTCGCCGCTGGGCTGTAGCATCCACTCCAACGCGACGCCCAATTCCAGCTCACCCCAAAGGTCATTCGTTACGTAACCTCAACTACTCCGACCATTTGTGGTTACATCTAGAATCTCTGCCTGCGTTCCAGCCCATGCTATACGATTCCGATTTGTATGCCCACCCGGCACTGGTGACCAGCGAGGCACAGGCGTGGTCGGGGCTGCGGGTAGAGCGTTATCAGCTGCCGGCGATGGAATTGCCGGCGCACTACCACCAGCACCACCTGCTGCTGCTCCACCAGCCCACCGCACCCGTCACCACGCGCCGCCAACAAGGCAGCCGGGTCGAAGAAGCCGTTTTCCGCACGGGTGATGTGGGGCTCTATCCGGGCGGCGAGTACGGCTCGGTGGCATGGAATGGACCTACCGATACCATTCACCTATACCTAGACGACCAGCACCTGGAAAAGCTGGCCCGTCGGGGGTTGGACCTGACACACTTTGGTCTGCACGACCGGTTTCGGTTTGAGGACCCGCTGCTGGACCAATTAGGACGGCAGTTATTGGGGGCCGTGGGCACCCAACACGACTTAGGATTGCTCTACGTAGAGTCGCTCACTGCTGCCCTCAGCTACCATCTCATTACGCACCACGCCACCTACGAGCGGCGCGTCGCGACAGCTCCTCGGCTACCGGCAGCGGTTCTGGCGCGCATTGATGCCTACCTGGAAGCGTATGCCGATGGCCCCATTACCCTGGAATCGCTGGCCGACCTGGCCAACCTGAGCGTGTTTCACTTCGCTCGCCGCTTTAAGCAAACCCTGGGCGTCCCCCCCTACCAGTACGTGCTGGGCTGGAAAATCCGACGGGCCCAGCAACTATTACGCCTGGGCAACGCACCGGTAGCGGCTATCAGCGATGCCTTGGGCTTTGCCACACCGGCCCATTTCTCGGCGGCCTTCAAGCGGGCTGTGGGCCAAAGCCCGCGCGAATACCAATGGAGCGGGGGCCGCTAAAAGCGCAAGAATTGACAAGTAGAAAGGGCAAGAATCGGAATAAGCGGCGCCGGCCAGCAGAGGAACTTTGTACTCGTCAAACAGGAAGTGCTACTCACCTCCGAGACGCGTAATCCCTTTTCCCATGAACTTACCTATCGTAGTGGCCGGCGCTACCGGCGACCTCGGCGGTCGCATTATCACAGCCTTGCTAAAACACGGCGCAGCCGTGCGCGCCCTGGTACGGCCGGGCACCGACGTGGCTAAAATGGACCATTTTGCCCAGCAGGGCGTGGAAGTTGTCCGCGTCGACCTGGAAGACCAGGCTGCGCTACAACAGGCTTGTACCGGAGCCGCGTGCGTGGTGTCGACACTGGCGGGCCTGCGCGACGTGATTGTGGACACGCAGTCCCGTCTGCTCGCGGCGGCCGTGGCGGCGGGCGTGCCCCGCTTTATTCCGTCCGACTTTGCCAGTGACTACACCAAACTAGCCGCCGGCCAAAACCGCAACTTCGACCTGCGTCGGGAATTCAAAACTATTCTGGACCAAGCACCCATCGCCGCTACCTCCATTCTCAACGGGGCATTTGGCGAGATACTGACTTACAACGTGCCGTTGCTTGACTTTAAGCAGCAGCAGGTAGGGTACTGGGAGGATGCCGACTGGCTCATTGACTTCACCACGATGGATGATACGGCTGCTTTTACGGCGGCCGCCGCGCTCGATACCATCACTCCCCGCCTGCTACGCATTGCCAGCTTCCAGCTTAGTCCGCGTGCATTGTCGGCGGCGGCGGAAGAGGTAAAGAAGAAGCCTTTTCCGCTCGTGCGCTTGGGCAGCCGGCTCGAATTGGCGGCGCAGATTCAGCAGGTGCGGGCCGCAAACCCAGCCGGGGAGCACGAACTCTATGCTAACTGGCAGCAGATGCAATACCTGCTCAGCATGTTCAGCGTGCAGAGCACCCCGCTCGACAACACCCGCTACCCCGGCCTGAGTTGGACGAGCGTGCGGGACGTGCTGGCCACCACGCGCTAAGCGTTGGACGTAGCCAATTGCATCTATTTTTTAGCTGCTTTCAACCATGATAAATTTTCCATTTGGGAAATGGCTGCTCACGCTGGTGGGACCGCTGACGATGGGCGGGGCCTACTACGCCGACTGGAACCAAACCCACCTCTTCAACCCACGCTGGCCGCCACACGCCAAGTTTCACAATGCCCAAACCATGCTGCTGGGTACCTGCCTGGGCGCGCTGTGCCTGTGGTTTTTGTGGGGCCAGCGCGGCAATCCCCGCGCCGCGCTTAAGCTGGCCGTGGTATTCGGCGGCCTCTATTGGCTGACGCAGGCCGGGGCCTTGCTATTTCCCGGCACGGCCCTAACTGACCCGAAATTCTATCAGCCCCAGCCGCGCCAGCTTTACCTCGATGCCGTATTAGCCCTGGCTCTCTGCCTAGGCTATGTGCTGGAGACCCGCCGCCTGGGGCAACTGGCACTCCGCAACTAACCTCCACTTATTCCTTGATTTCTCTGGCCATGTCCACTTTTCTTACTTCCTCGCCCGCAGCTTTGCCAGCGGGTTTCACCGAGGCCACGGCCGAGGTTAATGGCGTCCATATACACTACGTGCTGGGGGGTAGCGGCGAGCCGCTGGTGCTGCTGCACGGCTGGCCCCAAACCTGGTACGAGTGGCACCGCCTGCTGCCCGCTCTGGCCGAACACTACACGGTGCTAGCGCCGGACACGCGCGGAGCAGGAGGCTCATCGAAACCGGGGCCCTCGGCGGGCTACGACGCTTACACCCTGGCCGAAGACGTGCACCAGTTGGTGCAGCACCTGGGCTTTTCCCGCATTCGGCTGGTGGGCCACGACCTGGGGGTCATGGTGGCCTACGCCTATGCCACTACCTACCCGGCGGAGGTAGTCAAGTTGGGCCTGCTCGATGGTCCGCTACCCGGAGTGGGGCCCCAGGCCCCGCCCCGCCCCGGCATCTGGCACCCGGGCTTTCACGCCACGCCGGGGCTGCCCGAGGTGCTCACCACCGGCAAGGAGCGCGAATACCTGACATACTTTTTCACCACCTTTGCCCATAACAAAACGGCCTTTACGCCAACCGAAGTCGAGGAGTTTGTGCGGGCGTACTCGGCCCCAGGGGCCATGAGTGCCGGCTTCGAGTTGTACCGGGCATTCCCGGCCTCGGCCGCCCGCAACCAGGCCAGCGCCCAAACCAAGCTGGCCATGCCTGTGCTGGCCTTGGGCGGGCAATATTCGGCAGGCCCCACCATCGTGGCCACCGCCCAACTGATAGCCGACGATGTGCGCGGCGGCAGCGTACCCGATGCCGGCCACTGGCTGGCCGAAGAAAACCCAGACTATCTCCTTGGCCAGCTGCTTGATTTTTTGCCGTCCTAAATCCTGCTTAGCCCAGAAGGCCGCCCATGCAAGCAATTGTATGGGCGGCCTTCTGGGCGAGCAACTAAGGAGTAATTACTTAATTGAGATAGTCCAGTGAGAGCGAACAGAATGAGGTCGTAATCAGAAGCTAAAAAGACCTATGTTTCAGAATGGAGAGCCTCAAAAAGTGTGGAACAATCCTATGTCCGGTTCGTTTAAGTGAAAACAGAGCGATTGATATTGTATCCTGCAATGGCAGTGCCCCACGCTTTTTGAGGCTCTCTATAAGCCCGATAACGTTTCGATAACGTTTAATAAACGGTCGTTCATAAAACGCAAGGCATTGCTGCTTCAACGGCCATTTCTTACTTTTTAACGGGCGTCATGCAGTTGCGGGGTTATCCATACTACACTTACGCATCGATCTTCACCAGCACCACCTGCGCGTGGTCGGCCTGGTTGACTTTACGGCGAAAGTCCTGGTACTCCGGGTAGTTGGCGGGGGGTAGGGCGGTGCCACCGGCGGGGCGGCGGGTTTCGAGCTGGCGCACGTATTGCAGCGTGCCATCGGGCAGCGTGGTGCAGGTGCTGGAGTAAACGCCGTAGGGCGAAGTGAGCTGCGTGGGCTGGGGCAGGTTTTCGGCGCGGAAGCCGGCCGGCAGGTGCAGGCGCACGGTGTCCTGATAGATTTTGGCGGGGGGTAGCGACAACGGCGCGGTGCGCGGCCCTACCTGCGCCGGCAGCGCGGCCAGGCGGCCCAGGATATTAGGCTCCAGCAGCAGGCGGCGGCCGGCGGCCGTGCCTACGCCCGGCAGCTCCAGGCCCATCGTTTCGACTACGCCCGGCAGGGGCGCGGGGCCGGTGGTGGGGGCGGCCGCCAGGCGCAGGCTGGTGATGTTAAAATGACTCAGGGGCAAGTGGTTGGCCACGTATTTTTTCTGGTCTTCGGGGCCTACCTCGTGCAGCAGCTGGGCGTAGATATCCTGCGCCAGACCCAGGCGGCGGGTGCGCACCGTGGCTTTGGCCGCGCCGGTGGCGTCGAGCCACAGGTCGGTGCGGCGCTGCTGGCGGTTGGCCTGAGCGCCGTAGCGGGGGGTAGCCACCAGGCGGCCACCTTCGGGCGTGAGCAGCAGCGCGTGACGGTTGCCAGTGAAAGAGCCCAGGTAGCCGAACGCCTCGGTCTGGCTCGTGCATTCCATCCACACCGTATCGGCGGGCACGCTGCCGTGGGCGGCCAGCGGCATACACAGAATCACGTGGTTGAACTGGCTGCTCGGGAAGTCGGCGCGCACGTCGGTTTCATCGCGCCCCGCCCCCACCAGGGCCACGTAGGCGGGCAGGCCGGCCGCTTTTAGCAACGCGCAGGTGTAGTTGCTCAGGGCTTTGCAGTCGCCGTAGCCGCCGGCGGTCACGCTGCTGGCAGGAGCCGTTTGCCAGCCGCCCAGGCCCAGCTGCACCGACACGTAGCGCGTCGAGCCCTGCAAAAACTCGTACACCTTGCGGGCCCGCTCGCGGGGGTCGGGCGCGGCCACCAGCAGCTGGGCCATCTTGGCGGTGAGGGCGGGGGGTAGCACGTCGCGGCCCTGGCCGAGCTGGTAATTCCACAGCCCCAGGCTTTGCCACGAGGCCAGGGAACCGGCGTGGCCCTGCACCTCGAAGGTGGCCGGGGCCAGGTGTACGGCCGGCAGCAACTCATCCAGCGAAGGTGCTAGCGGCTCCTCCTCCACGGCGGGCGCGGCGGGCAGCTGCCAGCGGTAGGTGGTCTGGCTGCCGGCCACCACGGGCGCGCTGGCAGCACCGGCCGGCAATAGCTGCTCCTGGTAGCGCAGGGGCAGGGCGGTGGGCGTAATCACCTGTAATGAGGCTCCTTCCAGCGAAACATTCTCGGCGTGCCGGGGCTGCCAGTCGGGGTAGAAAAGCGTATTATCCGACACTACCTCGTAGTCAAACTCCACGGTGTAGGGCGTGGCGGGCTGGCGCAGGTCGGCGTAGCGCACGCGCACGTCGGTCATCAGGCTGCCGCCGCTGCTGCCCAGGCCCTGGTCGTGCACCTCGGCCGGGCGCAACTGATGGAGTAGCTGTCCTTGAGCATCATACACTGCCCCGCGCAGGTAGCTGATGCGGTTGAGCGCGTCGTAGCTGACTACCAGCTGGCCGTAGTCGTCGCTGCCCGCCTCGTCGAGCACCGTTAGTACCCGGTGCACGGTCTTGACGAGCTGACTGGCTGATTTTACTACCACTTTCTCGTCGTAGGCGCGCACCACGGCGTGGGCGTTCGCGCGCAGGGCCGGCGCGATGGCATCGGCCGGGTACTTGGGGGTAGGCGGCCCCAGCAGCGTGAGCGAGGCAAATATGGGCAGAATCATAGGGAGTTAATGACTAATTACTAATAGTCTGTCGTTTACAATTTTCTGTCATTGCGAGCCTGCGAAGCAATCGCACCCGAATGATGGACGAACGACCGGCGCGGGTGTCGTTCGGGTGCGATTGCTTCGCAGGCGCGCAATGACAAATGCCCTTCAACCAGGAACTAGGAACCCTTCTTAATCACCAGCGCCTCGGCTTGCTTGGCCAGCATCTGGCGGTACAGCTCGCGCAGGGCCTGGTATTCGTCGGCGCTGTACACGGGCTTATCGAGGGTGAGGCGGCTGAGCAGCTGCACCGTGCCGGGCGCGGGGCTGCTGGCCACGTACACGTAGCGGCCGCCCTGGTTGGGCAGCGCCAGCGTGGCAGCCTTGGGCAGCTCGGCCACGTAGCCGGGGGGTAGGGTCAGCGTCAGGTTGATAACCTCCTGCCGCATCATGCCCACATCGACGGGGTAGAAGCGTTGCGCATGGCGAAATGGGTTCTGGTGCTCGCCAAAGGCCTCCAAGGGGTTCACGTACAGCTCCTGGGCAGTGCCGGGGGTGCTGGCCGGCTGCCGCAGCTCGTAGCGCAGGGCCAGCGACCGGCCCACTGCGCCCTGCTGGCTGAAGGTATAGCTGGGCACTTCCCACCCAGGATGGCCCGCGACCAGCTCGCTCACAAACTTCTTCTCACCCAGCTGTCGCAGCTTTTCGCGGGCTTCGAGGCCCGCGTAGCCGGCGTGCTCTTCGCGCACCTGGCCGCTCAGGCCACCCTGGGCGTCGAGGGTCAGCTTCACTTCCTGGTAGTGGTTGTAGCGGGGGGTAGGCACCAGGCTCACCCAGCGGCCCTCGCCGGTTTCGGGCACCGTGTGGCCGCTCTGGTTGAGGCAGCGCTGCGGCAGCATCCCGGCGGGTAGCAGCGGCTCGGTGGCGTCGAGCAGCAGTTCGGGCTGGCCGGGGATTTCGACCAGCGCAATCACATAATTAAACTGCTCCAGCAACGGGTACTGCTTGCTCACCATCCCGTGGCCGCGGGTGCTCAGCAGCACCGGCTGGGCCGGCAGCCCGGCCTGGCGCAGGGCCGCGATGAGCAGCAGGTTCACATCGGCCGCCGTGCCGCGGTGCAGCTCGTAGCTTTTCTTGAGCGGACCACTGGCAAACAGCCGGTTAGCGCCGTCGTACTTCACGGCCTGCATCACCAGCTCGCGCACGGCCGCCGCCCGCGCCGCCGGGTCGGGGTGCTGCGCTACCAGCGGCTTCACGGCGGCTTCCAGAAAGCCGCCGTGCTTCAAAGCCAGCCCAAACGACTCGTCTTCCAGCAGCACTTTATTTTTCCTGGGCCAGCTGTCGGTCAGGTCACGGTATTCCTGCTCGGGCATCTGAATACCAGCCAGCTCGAAGGTCATGCGCGCCAGGTAGTCGCTGGCGGTCGTCATGTAGGGCTCTTCCCGAAAGGCCGGCGCGTCGCGGATTACCCAACGGTGCTGCTCGGTACTAATGCTCACGCCCACGCTGCCTACCCCCAGGCCGGCCCCGGCCCCGGCCCCCGCATCCAGCTTCTGGTTGAGCAGCAGGCTCACCGTGCCCCTACCCATCTCATTGACGGCCAGCGGCAGGTAGCCCTGATACAGCGCTTTATACTGGTACACTTGCGGAATGCTCGTGCGGTATTCACTCCACCGCGTCGGAATATCGCGCTGAAACGTCCAGTCCTGGTAATTATTCAGGAACGTGGACGTAACCGTGTAGGCGTACTCAATCACCGCGCCCTCCCGCACGTTGGGCAGGGTAAATTTGCGCACCTTTAAGTTGTCGGTGCGCTTTTCCTCAAACGTGGCGTTGGGGTCGAGCTTGGTTTTGCTGATTTTGCCATCGGCCCCGCGCAAGTAGGTAAAGCCGCGCAAATTGCTCAGCCGCTCGTTCTGCTGGTCGCGGTGGTACAGCGGCACTTCCACGGTCGCGTAGTCGTAGCCGGCTTTTTTCAGAATCTTAATGCGCATGGTGCGCTCCAGGATAATACTCATCTCACCAGACGGGCTACCAAAGCGCGCCGTGCCGTAGTCGCACAGCACCACGGCCACCGCCCCACTATCGCCCACAAAGTTCCGGGCCTCAAAGTCCTTGGCTTCGGGCTGACCGAATTGTAGCGGCGGCGGGGCCGGCGTCTTCGACATGGGCGTTTGAGCCACCGCGGCCCACGGGCCCACGGCCAGCAGCAAACCAGCCGCCACGACGGCCGGCCGGTAATTTTTCCAGTTCATAGCGCTCTCAGCGTAAAGAAGCCGCGGCCCGCGGGCTACCTAGATTTTCTTCAGCACCAGCGCCTCGGCCTGCTTGGCCAGGGCCAGGCGGTAAAATTCGCGCAGCGCCGTGTACTCCTCGGCCCCATACACGGGCTTGGTGAGCGTCAGGCGGCTGAGGAGCTGCACCGTGCCCGGCGCGGAAGTGCTGGCCGAGTACAGGTAGCGGCCGCCCTTGTTGGGCAGCTCTATCACGGCGGGCTTGGGTAGCTCGGCCGCGTAGCCGGGGGGTAGGGTCAGCGTCACCAGAATGACCTCCTGGGTAGGCGCCCCAAAATCGACGGGGTAGGTGCGGTCGGGGTGCCGGAAAGGGTTCTGGCTGTCGCCAAACGAGGCCAAAGGGCTCACGTACAGCTCACTGGCCGCGCCGGGCGTGCTGGCCGGCTGGCGCATCTCATAGTTCAGGGCCAGCGGCTTACCTACCTCGCTCACCTCGCTGAACTTATAGCTGGGCATTTCCCAGCCGGTGTGCTGGCTGGCCAGCTCGGTCACGTATTTTTTCTCGCCCAGCTGCTGCAAGCGCTCGCGGGCCGAAGCGCCCGCGTAGCCGCCGTGCTCTTCGTGCACCTGCCCGGTCAGGTTGCCCTGCTCATCCACTTTCAGCTGCACCTGCTGAAAGTGGTTGTGGCTCTGGGCCGGCGTGAGGCTCACCCAGCGGCCTTCGCCTTCCTTGCTGGCCACGAGGCGGCCAATTTGGCTGAGGCAGCGGGTGGGCAGCACGCCGCAGGGCAGCAGCGGCTCGGTAGCATCGAGCAGCAGTTCCTTGTTATCGGCCAGCGGCAGCATCCCAATCACGTAGTTGAACTGCTGAAGCAGCGGAAAATTCTGGTCCACGCGGCCGTGGCTGCGGGTGCTCAGCAGCACGGCCTCGGCGGGCAGCCCGGCCTGGCGCAGCGCCGCGATGAGCAGCAGGTTCACGTCGGCCGCCGTGCCGCGGTGCAGCTCGTAGCTTTTCCTGAGCGAGCCACCGGCCAAAAAACTAGCCGTGCCATCATACTTCATCCCTTTGATTACCAGCTCGCGCACGGCGGCGGCGCGGGCGGCCGGGTCGGGGTACTGCGCTATCAGCGGTTTCAGGGCCGCGTCCAGAAAGCCTACCCGGCCCAGCTGGCCGCCAAAATTTTCCTCGCTTTGCAGCTCCGTGTTAATTTTCGTCCAGGTGCCCAGCACGTTGTGGTAGGCGCTGCCGGGCATCCGCTCGCCCGCCAGCTCAAAGTTGATGCGCGCCACGTAGTCGCGCATAGTCGTCATGTAGGGCTCGTCGCGCAGGGCCGACACGTTCTGCATAGCCCAGTGGTAGTTGGTCGCCTGCGCCGTAATGTTCTCAGTTTCCGTAGCCGAGTGCGTGGCTACTCCCCCTGAGAAGCCACTATTTCCTGACGATACCTCTACCCGTTCGCGCGCCGTGTACTGGGTAGTGGTTTGCTCCTTGGTTTGCAGCGCCAGCGGCTCGTAGCCCTGCATCAGCATTTTGTAGTCGAAATACTCCGGAATGGTAGCCTGAAACTCGCTCCAGCGGGTAGGGATTTCGCGCTGAAAGGTCCAGTCCTGAAACTGCGACAGAAAATCCGAAGTCACGGTATACGAATACTCAATTACGGCCCCTTCGCGCACGTTGGGCAGCGTAAACTTGCGCACCCGAATATTCTTGGTGCGCTCCTCAGTAAAGGCCTTACCGGTTTCAAGCTTCACCTTCTCAATCTTACCACCCACTTCGTTGTACGTGAAGCCTTTCAAGCCCACGATTTTCTCCTCGGCCTGGTCGCGGTGGTAGAGTGGCACCTCTACGGTAGCCACGTCGTAGCCCGACTTTTTCAGAATCTTAATGCGCGTGAGTCGGTCCGACTCCAGCTGAAAGCTCGTGCCGTTGAGCCGGAAGTGGGTCGAGCCGTAGTCGTAGAGCACCACGGCCGAAGCGGCGCTATCGGCCACGAAGCTCTTCGCCTCAAAATCGGCCGGCTCGGGCTTGCCAAACTTTATCTCGACCGGCTTCACTAGCGCTTGCTGCGCCTGGCTGGTAGCCGCCCCTAATAGCGCCAGCGCTCCCGCCGAACACCGCACTAAAGCAGGTAAGTTTTTAATCATAAGCCAGGAAAGATGTGGGGGAAGCAGTAAAAGTATATAGTCAGCCGCAGCCCGGTAAAAGTAGATGGCAGCAAATACATTACCAATTTTTCCTCACCACTTCCAAGGCGATTGCCCCAAACGCATCCACAGCGTTTTTAGTGGTCGAGCCAGGAAATTCCGGCTTCAATTCCAGCCACCAGAGACACTTTTTGCTTCAGTGGGTTCTTTAAAATTATCGCGCGCTCCTTTGCGGAATAACGCATATAGAGCGGGTCTCAGGTTGATGTACCTGCGGGCTGCCGGGGTTGAGTCGGCCGTCCGCTCGTTGGAAGAACAAACGGCGCGACCGACGAGCGGACAGCC
>JAABUN010002854.1_pt1 | contig 28877 bp, 30 predicted proteins | sample 5559311 | NCBI WGS metagenome assembly JAABUN01 (sample SAMN10711877, study PRJNA513370) | rock metagenome | isolation source: Antarctica rocks | place: Antarctica: Victoria Land, Siegfried Peak sud | reverse complement strand
CTCGGTCAGGGTCACGATCGCCTTCTTGGACATGGCGCCTCCTGCACGCTTCGCGTCGCCCGCCGAGGCTATCGAGGCTAGCACCCCGCCGCACACCTTGCAAATCACGCCTGACAACCCACTAGCCGCGTCGCGTCGTCGGCGCTTCTCCCCCGGCGACCAGGATGGTCTGGCGGGCGAGTTCGGCGTTCGGTATCTTCATCTGCCCGCTCTGCGTGCGGATGGTGGTGTAGATGGTACCGACCTGCTCGACCGTGCCGCCCTGGCCGTCGATGCCGATCTGCATGCCCGGCTGAATCTCGGCCTTGATCATCTGGCCGGTCGCCACGTTCCCGGCGGCGTCGCGCGCGCCGAGGCCGAAGGCGAGCGCCACCGTCACCGCGACCATACCGATGATCGCGGTCCAGAGGGTATTGACGATCGCGGGGGCGATCTCCAGCTGGCTGAGGGCGGCGACGACGGCGAAGGCGAGCACGGCGTAGCGGGCGATATTGCTCAGCACGTCGGCATTCCCGAGGCGGGAGGTGCCCACCGCGCCGCGAACGACCCCGGCGAGCAGCTTGGCGACCAGCGCGCCGATCAGCAGGATCACCAGCGCCACCACGATGCGCGGTAGGAAGGCCAGCACCTGGTTGAGAATATCGGTCAGCTGGGGGAAGCCGAGGGTGCTTGCGGCCACCTGGAAGAAGATGATGTAAATGAACCATTTGGCGATGCCGCCGACGACTGCGGCGGCGTCCATCTTCACGCCGGCGTTGCGGAGGAGATCGCCGACATCGGCTCGCTCGGCGATCTGATCGAACTTCACCGCGCGTAGCCCGCGCGTTACAAGTTCGCCGACGAGACGCCCGACGATCAGGCCGATGATCAGGATGACGATCGCGCCGATGAGGTGCGGGATGAAGGCGAAGAAGACGGCGAGGGCGTTGGCGAAGGCGGTCAGGAGCGCGTCGCTGGTGCTAGTGATTGTACCCATGTTGCGGTGTCTCCTTCGGTAATTAGCGGTCAATACGCGTGCGGCGATACCAGTTCCCTGCCCACCGGCGGGCGATCAGGCGGTGCGGCGGCGTACGAAAGCGAGGGCCGCCAGCGGGGCGGTGGCGAGCAGCGCGATAAGCGCCCACGGGAGCAAGGTCGGCTGCGCGGCCATCCCGCCGCCGCCGGTCGTCGGCATCCCGGTCGGAGTCTGGGCGGTGATGGTGCCGCAGGCGACGTAGATGGTGGCCTCTTGCGCGGACTTGTGGATGTTGATCGCGCGCGGCTGGGCCAGCAGGGCGGCGGTGGTGACGTTGACGACCGTGGTCGACTTGCCATCCACCACATTGCTGAGCGGGATGAGGACCGCCGGGTTGAGGGTCGCGCAGGTCCCCTCGTGGATGTGCGCCGGGGAGGGGGTGCCGCCCTGGAAGCCGGTGACGGTGACATCGACGCGCGTCTGGCCGTTCGGCAGATCGGTGAGGGTGGCGGTGCCGCTGATGCCGGAGGCGTTCTGTGTGTCGATCGGGATCGTGATCGTGGCGGCGGCGGCGGTGCCGGTGAACGTGACCAGAATGCAGAAAGCGAGCAATAGCGCCGCGAGTGCGCCGAGGCTACGTCGTGCCATGAGTGTCGCCCCCTTCCGGGTAGTGCCTCATCATCTTGTTGGTGAGGCGTTGTCGCAGTGCCCAAACGTTGTTTTCGCGCTCGCAAACCGGACCGGTGGTGCCCGACCGCGCAATATCCTTACGGGACGGATGCCGCTCGGTACGCTGGTGATGGTGGGCATCCGCGATCCTCTCGACGAGCGCAACAAACCGGCGCGTGGCTGACTGCCACACGACATAGAGCAATCGACACCCTCGACTAGCCGAAAATGGCCGCATTCATCCCGCAGATAGGCATCGGCCCATCCACATGAGCAAGGCTAGGAGAGCGCTGATGAGAAATTATTCGGGAGAGACGAGCCGGTGCCATTGCGGGACGCTTGTGGCTCAGAAGGCGTCGCGCCGCTTGCCCCTCCCTTCCGGGGCAGCGTGATAAAGCGTATGCACGATCAATGCCAGCAGGGCCCCCAAATCGAACGGCTTGGTAAGCAGCGCGCTGAAGCCGCGCGTCGCATACTCCGCATACTCACCCGCGCGGTACGCCGTACAGATGATGATCGGCACGCCCCGCGCCGCCCGTCGAATCTCTTCGAGGGGGATCCAGCGTTCGGCGGGGGAGCGCTGCTCGGCGAGCGCGTCGGTCACGATCAGTGCGAACGAGTGTTGGGCAAGTGCGCCGAGCGCGGCTGTACCGTCCGCAACTGCGGTCACGATATAGCCTTCCCCGCTCAAGTATTCGACCAGGAGATCGCGGATCGCCGGATCATCCTCGATCAAGAGGATCGTCGGGGCGTCAGTATGCCCTGCCTGCAAGTGTCCACACCCTCCCGGTGGCCGCGCCAGGCGAACGTGGCGACGATGGTGCGGTCCGATTCGGCACCATACCCTATTGGACAGGGCGAGCGGGTTGAATCGTTACAGCGGCGTGGTACTTCTCGCCGCAGCCATCGGCACGGTTTCGATCGGCTATACTGCCGCGCGATGTGCGGAGTAACGATCATGGCCGATGACCTGTCTAATACAGTGACGGAGTTCGACGCGGCGCTGGTAGCGCGCGCGCAGCGGGGCGACCGCGCCGCGTTCGCGGAGTTGCTCCGTCGCCATCAGGCTGTCGCCTTCCGGGTCTGCTACCGGATACTCGGCGACCGGGAGGACGCCGCCGACGCCACCCAGGAGGCGTTCCTGCGTGCCTATCGGCGGCTCGACACCTTCCTCGGACAGAGCAGCTTCAAGACTTGGTTTATGCGCCTCACCGTCAACGTCGCCCTGAACGAGCGCGAGCGCCGGAAAACCCACATCCCACTCGACGAGGCTCCGCCGCTCGTCTCCATCGCCCATGACGCCGCCCTCTCGCGCATCGAGGCGACCGCGCACCTCTATCAGGCGTTGCAAGCCTTGCCGCCGAATCACCGCGCCGCCGTGGTCCTGCGCGATCTCGAAGAGTTCACCTACGCCGAGACGGCGACAGCGCTGGGCGTGCCGGAGGGGACGGCGAAGGGTTGGGCGCACCGCGGGCGGGAGCGCCTGAAGGATCTGCTGACGTGAGCGGCTACGACGAACTGCTGGCACTCCTCCCCGCGTACGTTGCGGGGGAACTCGATGCCGGAGAACAGGAGCGGGTGACGCGCGCGCTCGCGGAGTCATCGCGCCTGCGCGAGGAGTTGGCCCGCTATCGGCGTCTGTTCGTACTGTTGGCCGCGCTGGTGGAAGAAGATGTCGCGCCCGATGCGGGGCTCGATCGACGGGTTATGCGGCAGATCGCGATCCAATGGTACTTTGGCGGTGCCGCACGCTTCCTGGAAGGGATCGCAGGGGCGTATGGCCGGGCCGTGCTCTATTATCTCGGCGGGCAGCAATCCGCAAGGCGATCCGCAAAAGGAGGGCGCTGACGTGACCGACGTACTGGCAACGTTTCTCGTATTCCTCCCCCGCCTTTTCGGCGCGGTGGCGATCCTGGTGCTCGGAATCCTGGTGGCGGTGGTGGCCCGCTGGTTGGTCCCGCTCTTCCTGCGGCGCCTGCGCTTCGACGACCTCTGCCAGCGCGCCGGGGTGACGAGTCTGCTCGAACAGGGCGGGGTCAAACGCCGCCCCTCGCAGCTCCTCGGGCTGGTGATCGCCTATGCGTTCCTGGGTTACGCGCTCCTGGCGGCGCTCGGTGCGGTCGGCCTGACCTTCCTGGCCGGGTCGCTGAACGAGCTGATCCTCTACGCCCCGCGCGCGCTGACCGCTGTCTTCCTGGTGGTCCTGGGGGTCGCGGCGGCGGGACTGGTGGCCGAGGCCGTCGGTCGTCTGCTGGCCGACACGGGGATCGGGGGGGTGGACACCCTGCGCAGTGTCGTGCGTTTCGGCCTGATCTTCGTCGTGGCGATCCTGGCGGCGGCGCTGCTCGGCATCGACGTGGCGCTGCTGATCGCGATCACCGTCATCATCCTCAGCGGGCTCGCCCTGACCGCCGCGCTGGCGGTGGGGCTGGGGCTGCGGGGCCTCTCGCAGAATATCGTGGCGAGCCGCTACATCGCGGAGGGGATCAGCGAGGGGGATCGGATCACCATCAATGGCGATAGCGGCACCGTGGAGCAGGTCGGCCACGCGATGACGACCCTCCGTGCCGACGACGGGCGCGTCTTCCTCGTCCCTAATCACCATTTCCTGGAGCATGTTGTCGAGAAGGCCGCCCCCAACGAGTGATTGTCGGCCCACGGCGCTGGTCCGCTCTCCTGCCCGCGGCCCCCCTATCTCTGATAGGATGCGGAGGTGATGGGCGATGGGGGATGGTCGCTGTGGTGGACGTGGGCGTGGTGGGCGGATGGGGCAGACGGCGCGGGCGCAGCAGCGGGGCGGGGAAAACCCGCTGGCGAATCGGAACTACACCCTCTTCCTGGGCGGGGCGTTCGTTTCCAGCCTGGGGAGTTGGATGCAGACGGTGGCCTTGAGCTGGGTGATGCTGCAACGCGGCAACTCCACCTTCCTCCTCGGGGTGCTTGGCTTCGTGCAACTGATCCCGGTGTTGGCGCTCGGTATCCCGGCGGGCATCCTGGCCGACCGCGTCGATCGGCGACGCTTCCTCCTGTGGATCCAGGGCGCGGCGACGATCCTGGCCTTCATCCTGGCGGGCCTGCAATACGCGGACCTGGCCACGGTGCCGCTGCTGCTGCTCCTGGCGGCGGCGAACGGCGTGGTCAACGCCCTCAACGGCCCGCCGTGGCAGGCGTTCATCAAGGAGCTGGTGGGGCCGGAGCAGCTGCGCCGCGCCATCGCCATCAACTCCGCGCGCTTCAATTTGACGCGCATCGTCGGACCATCGGTCGGGGGCTGGCTGCTGGTCAGCGCCGGGGCGGGGGCGTGCTTCGCCGCGAACGCGGTCAGCTACCTGGCGGTCCTCGCCGCCCTCCTCGCGATCCGCACGACGAAGCGGCAGCACGCGATGCCGAGCGGCATCGTTAAGCCCCCCGAGGCGAGCACGCGCGATGTCCTTCGCAACCCGCAGCTCCGCGCGGTGCTGCTCCCCGCGATCGGCCTCGCCGTGCTGGCCCTCCCCTATGGCAACTTCTTCCCGGCGATGGCGCGCGATGTCTTCGACCGGGGTCCGGCGGGGCTGAGCCTGCTGCTGACCGCGACCGGCGTCGGCGCGGTCATCGGGGCCTTCATCTCTAGTCTGCCGCTCGTGGCGCGCAGACCGGGGCGCGCGCTGGCGATCATGGAGATCGTCACCGGGCTGGCGCTCGCCGCGTTCGCCTGGTCGCCCTCGTTCCCTCTGGCCCTCGCCTGCATCGTCCTCTTCGGGGCGGCGGTGATCGGCTACCTGGCGACGGCGGGCGCGACGATCCAACTCGCCGCCGCGCCGGGAACGGAGGGGCGGGCGCTGGGCCTCTGGATGATCGTCAATTCCGGCCTCGTGCCGTTCGGCAGTCTGGCGATCGGCGCGCTGGCGGAGGCGATCGGAGTGCGCGGGGCGCTCGGATGGGGCGGCATCGGCTGCCTCCTCTGCGGCGTGGCGGCGAGCGTCTTCGCGCGGCGCGGCCCCGAGGGGCGGGCACAACTCGTGCGCGCGACCAAATGATCGCCCTATACGGTGGGGTAAGGCGGGGTGGGGGAATCCACTCGCATAGAGGGGGTAGAGATGGCTGGCTGGTCCGAAGGTGAGGTCATCGCGCGCGGGTCCGCGCTGCACTATTACCGGATGGGGTCGCCGGAGAAGCCGACCGTGCTACTGCTGCACGGCTTCACCGATTCGGGGCTCTGCTGGCTCCGGTTCGCCAACGATCTCGCCGCCGATTACGATGTGATCATGACCGACGCGGTGGGGCACGGGCGGTCCGGCGACCTGTCGCACGGCTTCCGCGAGCGCGCCGTGGCCGATGTGTCGGCGATCGTGGACGCGCTGGGCCTCGATCGCCCGGCCCTGGTCGGGCACTCGATGGGCGGCTCGACCGCCGCCGGGGTCGCGGCAGCCGCGCCGGGGCGGGTCCGCGCGCTGGTCCTCGAAGATCCAGGCTGGCGCGACGATCCGGCACCGGGCGGCGATCCGGCGCTGCCGAGCAGCAACCCCTACGCGGAGTGGGTCCGCACGCTGAAAACCCTCTCACCGGAGGAGCGCGTGCGCGAGGCGGCGGCGAAGGAGCCGGGTTGGGACGAGAGCGAGCTGCCGCCGTGGATCGAGTCGAAGGTGCAGTTCGACCCGACCGGCTTCGACCATCCGCGCCCCTCGCCGAATCCCTGGCGCGCGGTCGCCGCGCAGATCACCTGCCCGACGCTGCTGGTCAGCGCCGACCCGGCGCGTGGCGGGATCATCACCCCGGCCCAGGCGCGGGAAGCCCTGGGGCTGCTGGCGCAGGGGCGCGAGGCCAACATCCCGGATGCGGGCCACAACATCCGCCGCGACAATTACGCGGCCTTCCGTGAGGCGGTCGTGGCGTTTCTGGGTGAGTGGGCGTAGTGGGCGAGTGGGCGAGAGAAGTACGAACGACGAAGGACGAAGTGGGCCTTTCCGGTTGATCGTCGTTGCCTCACTTGCCCACTCGCCCACTGGCCCACTACGCCCACTATAAAAATGGAGGCGATGATGGCTGAGGCGATCCTTCTGGCGCAGCGGACGGCACCGGAGGTCCGGGTGATCCTGGCGACGAACGCGGTGGTGCTGGTGCCGATCGGGGCGCAGGAGCAGCACGGCCCCAGCATCGCCCTCTCCACCGACACGATCGCGGCGGACGCGCTCTGCCGCCGCGCCGCCGCCCTGCTCGGCGAGCGCGCCGCCGTGGCCCCCGCGATCCCCTACGGCGTCTCCTGGCATCACCTCGCCTTTCCCGGCACGCTCAGCCTCGGCAGCGCCACGCTGACGAGCGTGATCGTCGATATCGCGGAGTCGTTGGCGCGGCACGGCTTCCCGCGCGTCGTTTTCGTCAACGGGCATGGTGGCAACAGCGCGGCGCTGACGGCGGCGGTCGAGCGGTGCGCCCGGCTGCGCCCCGGCACGGAAACGCTCGGCCTCTACGGTTATGCGATCCTGGCCGAGGGCGCGGCGGACCTCCTCCCCGCCGAGGCGCTCGGCCACGGCGGCGGCGACGAGGCGGCGGTGGTGCTGGCCGCCGCGCCGGACTACGCCCGCCCCGAGGCGTTCGAGGCCCCCGAGATGCTTGAGCCGCGCGCGACGCTGAACGCGCGGTTGCGCCCGTATGGGGCGGTCGCGGCGGTCCCCTACGAGGAGCAGACGCGCAACGGCGCGACCGGCGACACCCGCCCCGCGACCGCCGCGATCGGGGAACAGATCCTCGAACGCGGCGCGGCGACGCTGGCCGAGGTGCTGGAAGCGTTCATCGCGGCGACACCGCGCGGCGAGTGACGCCGGGCAAGGGAGTGTCCGGCGCTATGGCCCCGCTCCTGATTGGGAGTGGGGCTCTTCTCTATGTCTCTACCCGCGTATCCCGCCGATCAGCACGCCCGCTGGCTGATCGAGAGTTTCGACGCGGCGGGTGCGATCGATCCGCAGCGCCAGCAGCGCGCCGATGACGGCGAGGTTCCCCGCGATCAGGAAGGCGCTGGCGTAGCTGCCGAAGGCGTCGCGCAGGAGGCCGCTGAGGTAGGCCGCCGAGGCCGCGCCGACCTGATGCGCGCAGAAGACCCAGCCGAAGACGACCCCGACCGCGCGCCGCCCGAAGATGTCCGCCACCAGGGCGGAGGTCGGCGGGACGGTGGCGATGTAGTCGAGGCCGAAGAAGATGGCGAAGATCGCCAGCCCCCAGAGCTGATTGACGAACGGGAGGAGGAAGAGAGAGAGGCCACGGAAGAAGTAGTAGCAGGCGAGGAGTCTGCGCGGGTCGACCCGGTCGGTCAGGAAGCCGGAGCAGATGCTGCCGGCGAAGTTCATCGCGCCCATCAGCGCCAGCACGCTCGCGGCGGTCCCCTGTGCGATCCCCTGGTCGATCGAGTGGGGGATGAAGTGGACGCCGATCACGCCGTTGGAGGTCGCGCCGCAGATGAAGAAGCTGCCCGAGAGGAGCCAGAATTCCGGGACGCGAACGGCACGCGCCATCGTTTGTCCCATGCCGAGCGCGAGCGAGCCGACGATTGGGGCCGGGCCACCGTATGGTTCCAGTCCGAGATCGGCGGGGTTGTCGCGCATGAGCAGCAGGACGGGGACGATCGCGCACAGGGCGATGACGCCGAGGATGACGACGCTGTTGCGCCAGCCGATCCGCTCGATCAGCGCCAGCAGCAGCGGCGTGAAGACCATCTGTCCCGCCGAGGTCGCCGCGCCGAAGAGGCCGAGGACCAGCCCGCGCCGCTGCGTGAACCAGCGGTTCGCCACGGTCGCGCCGAGGACCGCCGAGGCGATGCCGGTGCCGATGCCGCTGAGGACGCCCCAGAGCAGCGTGAACTGTCCGATCGTGGTCATCGCGGCGCTGCCGACCGCGCTCGCGCCGCTGATCAGCAGCCCCACGAGCATCAACCCGCGCGGCCCGAAGCGGATCATCAGCTGCCCGCCGAACGGGGCGGCGAAGCCGAAGAGGAGGAGGCCGATCGAGACGGCGAAGGAGATCGCCGCGATGCTCCAGCCGAGGTCGACCTGTAAGGGGTGGATCAGCACCCCCGGCGCGGAGCGGACCCCCGCCGAGATCAGCAGCGTCAGGAAGGTGACGCCGACGACGATCCAGCCGTAATAGACCCGCCCGTGCAGTGCCCGCGCCATCCCACACCCGTATTCTCGTTACCACGTCGCGCCCGAGGTAGCGTCATAACGCACGCCGTGCGGGGGGTATTCCCGGCGCGGTGGCGTTCTCGCCAACGGTGCAGCCGCGCTACGACTGCTCATCGACGGGCGGGAAGCCGTGCCACCCCAAGCCGATGACGCGCGGCCAGCGGTAGTACCACCAGTGTGTTGCGGGCGTGTAACCGCGCCGCGCTGCTACGCGCTCGCCCCAGACGCATTCGTCGCGAGCGACACTCGCCGCTCGAAAACGGCTATCGGCGATATTGAGTCGTTCGTGGATCGATTGACGCTCCTTCTGCATTGCTAGAGGAAGCACCTCTTCGATGATCGAGCGTCCGTCCAATTCGTTCTGGTATTCCTCGATGAGGTGCTGCGAGTCTGATTCAACGATTTTGCTGACTGCGTACTCCCATCGTTCGATCAAACCGGTCAGTCCGCCGAGAATCACGCGATCGGCGTAGCCACGACGACGACAATACTCGCGCACCGGATCGGTCTGCGGCGTCGCGAGCAATTCCTCGCGTTGTCGCCGCATCGATTCGCGGCGTTCGCGTAGGCGCTCTTTGTCTTCGGTGCGCTGCGCATCCGGCATCATTCCCCCTCTGTATAGATCCGCTCGATCGTCACGCTGAAGGCTGCGTCGGGGCCACGAGCGGCTGGCGGATGGGACGGGCGCTCGTGCTGGTGCGGCATCGGACACACCTCGCGCCGCCGCCATGTCCGGTTGGTCTGCGGCCCGCTCATCTACGTCGCCGCGCGTCGCCCCGGACGTCGCACCCTTACGGGAACTCCTTCCCCTGTCGATGGTTGCATGGCCCGGTTTGACAGCGCCGCCCAATGCGATAGGATGCGAGCGCTCGGTGGCCGGGAATCGAGGATCCGTGCGCGGTGGCGCTGTGCTCCGGCGCTGAGCAGCAGCCCGCGCCATGCGGATGGCTGTTTTCCGGCGACTGACGACTATCGATTGACAACTGATGACGACTGACCACGCGCAAGGAGCCATCATGGCACGACAGGGACCGGTGCGAGTCGGGGTGATCGGGGCGGGGGCGTGGGCGCGCGGGGCACATATCCCCGGATGGCTGCGGGACGAGCGGGTGGAGGTTGTGGCGGTCGCGGACACGCAGCGCGAGCTAGCTGAAGCGGCGGGCGCGCAGTTCGGCATCCCGGCCCTGGTCGGCGACGGGCGGGCGCTGATCGCGCGCGGCGACATCGACGTGATCGACATCGTCACCCCGAGCGCGACCCACCTCGCGCTCGCCACCGATGCGATCGAGGCGGGGAAGCACGTTCTCTGCGAGAAGCCGGTCGCCTACGACTTCCGCGAGACCGATCGGCTGGCGGCGCGGGCGCGCGAGCAGGGGTTGAAGACGAAGCTCGGCTTCACCTTCCGCTACAGCCCGGCGATGCGCTACATGAAGACGCTGATCGACCAGGGCTACATCGGCACGCCGTACATTTTCAACGGCTACGAGCAGAACTCCCAGTGGATCGATCCGCAGACGCCGCTGCGCCAGTCCGACCCACACGCCGACCAATCGATCATCCAGGTCGCCTCGCTGGAGGGGTACGGCGCGCCGATCATCGATCTGGGTCACTGGTTCGTTGGCGCGCACTACGAGCAGCTCGTCGGCACGATGCGGAACTTCGTCCCGGAGCGGGTGATGCGGCAGACCGGGATCATGCAGCGCGCCAACATCGACGATGGCGACATCTTCATCGGCGAGTTCACCAATGGCGCGCTCGGCTCGATCCAGACGAGCTTCGTGACGGTCGGCAACTATCCCGGTATCGAGGCGCGCGTCTACGGCAGCGCAGGGGCGCTGATCTGCCGCCTCGTGGAGGAGTTCGGCGTCTGCGAGACGCTGAAGGGCGCGAAGCCGGACGATGTGGAGTTCAAGGACATCCCGGTGCCGGAGGGGTACTACCCGGCGGGCGGCAGCCCGCGCGAGTCGTGGCGGACCCTCTTCTACGCCAACCTGATCCGCCACTACGTCGACGAGCTCCTGGCCGACGACGATCGCAACGAGGGCAACTTCGCCGACGGCGCGCGCATCCAGGAAGTGATCAACGCCGTGGAACTGTCGTTCCGCGAGCGACGGTGGGTGGGGTTGCCGCTGGGGTAGTCGGCAGTCGGCAGTCGGCGGTCAGCATAATTACTTGTCAGCAGCGAGCGATTTGGCGAAGCTCCTGCCACTAGCAGCGCGAATCTGCCGACTGCCGACCGCCGACTACCGACTTACTTCACCGCCGCCCGCCGCCCCGCGAAGTAGCGCCCGAAGGCGACGGCGCGCTCGCGCTCCTCGGGGGTGGCGGCGTCGGCGATGATCCGCTGCTGCTCGGTGAGGGTGCGATCCATCAGGGTCCGCAACTCGCCGTTATCGAAGTCCCACTGCTTCTCTTGCACGACCGCGTCGCCGCCGCGCAGCCGCCCGGCGATCGCGCCGAGTTGCCCGCGTCCCAGCGCCGCCGCGCCCGCCGCGCCCGCCGCGACGCCCAGCCCGATCAGGTACTTCCGCTTCATCGTCGCTCCCTGTTTCGTCGTTCTATCTGCGCGCTAACACCCGCGTGGGTGACGTGTCATCGCACGCTAGCGAGGGAAGTATAGGGGAAGGAGTTGGCAGTCGGCAGCCGGCAGACCCGCATCAGTAGGGGGGACTTGCCGCCGAACGCCGCGTTGCAATACCCCTCTGCCGACTGCCGACTGCCGACCGAGCCCTCACGGATTCCCATAGATATTCAGCGAGCCGACCATCGGGGCGAAGACCTTTTCGAGGTTGGCGCTGTAGTCGGCGTAGGGGGAGTTGAGGCGGAAGCGCCACGGCACCCCGTCGCGCACGGCCAGGCCGATGTAGGCGTAACAGAGTGTGGTGCCGGAGTCGAACGTGGTGCCGAGCGCGGCGAAGGGGAGGCCGGAGAACTCGTTGCGGCGCGTCACATCGATCCCCGCCTCCGGGTGCGGATCCTTGATCTCGGTGGCGAAGTATTGGTCGCGCAACACGTCGATGTTCGCGTCCGGCACCGGGCTGCCGGTCGTGGCGATCAGGATCCAGAGCGCATCCTCGTAAGGCTGGTTCACGCCGGGGCCGTAGAGATAGACGCGCCCCTGCGTCGCGCGCGAGTCGTCGACCGTCCAGTCGGGCGGATAGGCGATCATGAAGGGGACGCGCGCGCCGCCGTTATAGGTCTGCCAACCGGCGGGGATCGCGCCGTCATTCGCCGGGGTGGCGGCACCCGGCCGGACGGTCGCGGCGGGGGCGATGACCGTCGAGGGGGTCGCGCGCGGGGCGGTCGCTACGGGCGGCGCGGTCGGGGTGGTGATAGCGGCGGTGGCTCGCGTGACGGTGGCGACCGGACTTGTCGGGCGGGTCGCACTGGCGTCCGCAGGGGCCGGAGCAGTCGGGTTTGCCACATTGGCGACGGTGGAGGTCGCGGCGGGTGTGTTCGGCTCGACCGTGCTTGGCGTGGAGCCGCCGCACGCCGTCGCCAGGAGGGGTATACAGAGTAATAAGGAGCCGATAGCACGACGCATCAAGGGTTCACAACCTCCGTTCGGCATAATACGTACACCTATCCTGGTCCAGAGAGTGTAGCAATGGGTCTCGGGCGCTGCAATTCTGCGGCCCATACCGCTATACAGGCCCATGTAGATAGAGATAAGGAAAAGCGGCAATGCCCGCCGTTGTCAGGATGGCAACCTCCGATCTGTCGGGACGCTCGTACCGGGTACTCCTGCCATTTTTTGGTGACTATTGCAGGCAAGAAGGCTGTGCTACGGTAGATTCGAGTGGATGGAGTGTTCGGCGAGCGGGGTATCATGGGATATAGGATCGTTGAAATCGAGATTGTCGAGCCACATCGGAGCGCGGAATCGCAGCGCTTATTCGGTGGATTCAGCGCGATCGCCGGGCTCTTGACCGGGCTCTTCCCGCAGTTTCTTCATAGCGGGCTCGGCATCGCCTTCGCACTCGCGATCGTGCTGATGGCGATACTCGCCCTGATCGGCGATCACGTCGATGGTTACCCGCTGGGCCGCAGTACAATCCGATAGGTGCTTTTCGGTGGCCTCGCTTTCGCCGCCACATGTTTGCCGGTCTGGTTGCCGATCTACTATCTCCCCCACCATCCCGAATGGTACGATCTGCTGCTGCCGAAGTTCTCGGCACCCGCGACGTAATGTATAGGATAGCTGGATAGGTGTATCGCCGAGGGGGACATTCGACAGCACCCCCTCGCCCCGCTTAAGCTGCACGAGTCCGGCAGAGGTACGCGGACCGGAAGGGGGGGATCCTCCCGGCGCGCACCCTGCACGAATGCCTGGAGCGGTGAGCGGAGGAGCGCGACATGACGACCCAGACCGAGACCTACTTTTACGAGCCGACGAAGGGGCATGGCCTCCCCCACGATCCGTTCAAGGCGATCGTCGCGCCGCGCCCGATCGGCTGGATCGCCACGCGCGATCGGCAGGGGCGTGTCAACCTCGCCCCGTACAGCTTCTTCAACGCGATCCACGGCTCGCCGCCGATGGTCGGCTTCAGCAGCAGCGGCTATAAGGACAGCGTCCGCAACGCCGAGGAGACGGGCGAATTCGTCTGCAACCTCGCCACCAGGCCGCTCGCGGAGGCGATGAACCGGACCTCCGCGCCGGTGGCGACCGGGGTGGACGAGTTGGCTTTGGCCGGACTGGAGGCCGCGCCGTGCCGCCTCGTCGCCGCGCCGCGCGTGGCCGCCGCCCCCGCCGCGCTCGAATGCCGGACCCTCCAGGTGCTTCGCCTGCGCGACCTGGACGGCAACGACGTGGACGGTTTCCTCACGATCGGGCAAGTCGTCGGCGTCCACATCGACCCGCGCTACCTGAAGGACGGCATCTTCGACATCGCCGCCGCGCAGCCGATCATGCGCGCGGGCTATCAAGCCGATTACACCGAGCTCGGCGCGCTCTTCGAGATGGTGCGCCCCACCGAGTAGCGTCTTCGTCCTCCCGTCCGCGTTGCGATACCCACCCCAGCGGGTACTCAGTCGAGCGGACCGAGGGTCCAGGCGACGATGTCGAGGCGTCGTACGAAGTGCAGGAGCGGGGGCCGATCGGGTAGGGTGATGCCGTGCTGCGCGGTGAGCGCGCCGAAGCGTAACTCCGCCTCGGCGGGCTGGAGGGGCCACGGGCGATGGTGGATGTCGCCGCGCAGGGGTCGCCCCCCCCCGGTCGACCGTGTAGAGGGCGTAGCGCTCGGTCAGCCACGCTTCGAGCGAGTCCGGCGCGGCGGCGAAGGGCGCGCCGATCGGGCGATAGCGCCCGGAGAAGCGGGCGCGCCGCGCGCCGGGATGGAGCCGCCAGCTCTCGTACTCGATCCAGCCGTCGCGCTCGCGGATCGGCATCCGTGCGAAGAAGTACGGCAGATGATACCAGCGCCGTGCCAGGGCGACCGCGATCGGGTTCGCCGCGTCGAGGCTGTAGAAGTAGACACCGGGTCGGTCGCCGCCTGGCCCGGTGACGTAGGTGCGGACGTTGAGCTCCGCGAATGCGCCGAGCCACGGGACGGCGAGCGGCTGCGGGCGGAGGCGGATGCCGCTCATGCGGAAGGGGACAACGCCCACCCACGCCTGTCCCTCGTGCAGATCGAGTTCGAGCCCGGCGGGGATGGTGCGACGAAGCATGTCGGGCTCGACCGGCCAGTGCGCGAAGAGGAGATCGCGCCAGACCTGGTGCATCGCGAACGCGCGTTCCGGCGGCGACCACGCGCGGTGCGTCGTATCCGGGAAGGCACGGCTCGCGCGCCACGCCCGCCAGTTCGTGAACGGTCGCGAGAAATCTGTATCGTCGCCCTGATCGCCCTGATCGCGCCCGCTCATCGTGCCTCGCTGCTCGCCAAGTCCCGCCTGGCCCGCTCAGGATACCATAGAAACCGTCTGAATAATGGTCAGGCGCGCGCCAGGCGGCGGACCATGAGGCGCGTCATCGCGATATAGATCAGCGCCTCGCCGGTCCTGCTGAGGCGCTCGCAATCCTTGCCGAAGCGCCAATTCTGGCCCGACCACGCGCATGTCCGCTCCACCACCCACCGCCTGGGAGGACGCCTCGGAAACCGGGCGTCGTCCGGTAGGGGGTGTCGAGCGCGGCCAGCTCCTGGGCGGTCGGCTCCGGCGGCGCGAATGGCGGTCGCATGGCGGATCCCTCCCCGCCACAGCCGACCGCAAATCTGCATCCTTTCTGTGAGCGTACTTACGCGGTTCCATGCCGTCCACCGTCCTGGCCGTGCTCAGCGGTCTCGCCGGGGTCGTCGCGGCGTCGCATCGCCCCCCCGCCACGCCCGAAGCGGGGGGATGATAGCGCCACGCCGCCGCTATACTCTCTGCGCGGCGACGAGCGGCGGGACGGCGGTGTGGCGCGAGCGGTCGGAAGAGGGGCATTTTCATGCAGGCGGGATCATCACGGCGGCTCGTTTCCTTCCTCGGCGCGCTCGGCGCGCTGGTTGTCGTCATCGCGGGCATCGTCTTTAGCCAGGCGAGTGGCGGCGCACCCCCCGCCGCCACGACAGGGATCCCCACCCCGCTCGCGACGGCCAGCGCCGCCGCCCCCGGCGCGACCACACCGGCGCGGACACCGACAAGTCGCACTGTCCCGACCGCGACGGTCGCGCCGACCGTTGCCGCGAACAGACCGACGCCAACCGCAACCTCGCCCCCACGCGCGCCGAGCGCCGCCCCTGCGGCGAACGATGGTTTGGCGCCGGTTCCTTTCGCGTCGCTGCCCCCCGAGGCGCAACAGACGATCGCGCTGATCGATCGCGGCGGCCCGTTCCCGTATGATCGCGACGGGATCACCTTCGGCAACCGCGAGGGGCTGTTGCCCGCACAAGCCAATGGCTACTACCGCGAGTACACCGTGATCACCCCCGGTTCGCCCGATCGTGGCGCGCGACGGATCATCGCCGGGCGCGACGGGCAACGCTATTACACCGACGATCACTACGAGAGTTTCCGGCGCGTGGTGCGCTGATCGCGTCTGACGCTGCCTAGCACTTGCCCCTCGCCCCTTCCACCGTTGCGATCGTGCGCTCATCGAGATCGTATAATCGGTAGATCAGCCGGTCGAGTCTCGCGACCAGTGGTCGCGCTGTGTCCTGCGCCGTCGGCACCGCACCCTCGTGCAGCGCCAGCAGGCGGCGCACCACCGCGACGATGGCGTCGTGCTGCGCGCGATCGCCGGGATCGGTCAGGATGAGGCGGCGGATCGGCAGGCGGCGCAAGGCGGCGATCTTCACCTGGGGGAAAACCCGTTGAGTCGACTCCTGCACCTGTATCTTATAGACATAACGCAAGAGCGCGGAATTGAGGAGGCCGACGAGGTATTCGCTCGCACGTCCGTCGTGGGGAGGGGAGAGGGCGAGGAGGGAATTGCGGAAGTAGACCGCGCCGCGCCGCGGCCCGACGATCGGGCGGTCGGCGGTCTGGCGGATCAGGAAGGTCGCGGCGTCGTAGCGGTCGGCGGGGCGGATGGCGAAGTAGTCCCCTGGCTGCTTCGCATAAGCGAGATGGAGCGCGTGCTGCGGCGGCGCGCACCGGTAGGGGCCGATCTGCCGGCCGGTCAGGATCGGCACGGCCCCGGCGGGGGCGCCCATCAGGGGGGTGATCAACGCGGCGGCGCAGTTGCCGGTGTGGACGCCGGGGTCCCCGACCAATGCCCCCAGCGATTCGCTCTGCCGTTCGAGCAGATCGAGCAGCGCCGTGTCGCGCGGCGTGGCCCGCCACGGCTGTGCGCCACGCAAGCGCAGGGTGGCGCTGTCGCCATGCGCCGTCCGCACCGTCGTCGGCCCGCGCGCCGCGCGGTCGGTGATGAAGGTGAGCGCGGGAGTGGTGGCCTCCGCGAAGATCGCTTCCCCCCAATAGCGCGCCTCCTCGAGGCCGACCTGCTCCGCGATCTGCGCGCGCAACGCCCCGTAACGGTCGAGGTGGCCGACCTGATCGGGGACGATGAAGGCGCAGCGCCGCCGCGCGAGATCGCGGACGGCGAGCGCGATGAAGTAGGCGTGCGCGGCGGGCCAGCCGATCTCGCCGTAGCGCGCCCGCAAGTAGCGCCGCTGACCCGGCGGGAGCGCCACCGCCTGCCGCCCCGTATAGGAGAGGTAGGGCGGGTTGGCGATGACAGCATCGAACCCGCCCGCGTCCATGATCGCCGGGAATGCCGTCGTCCAGTCGAGCGGTGTCGCCGACGCATCGTACTCCGGGCTGAAGTCGGGGCCAAGGAGCGCATCGCCGCAGCGGAGGTTGGCGGTGAGGTCGGGTGGCGTGTCTTCGCAGGCGCTCGGTGGCCCTTCATAGATAGCCAGCAGCAGGGCGAGCCTGCTTGTCGCGATCGCGCGCGGATCGCGATCGACGCCGTAGATGTGGGCGCGCACGATGCGCCCCCGAGCGGCGCGGGTCAGTTGCCAACGGCCATTCGCATCCGGCGCAAGATCGGCGTGCGTTTTGTCGTGCAGGGCGCGCGCGCGATACCAGGCGAAGAGCGTTTGACAGGCCCCGAGGAGGAGCGCGCCGCCGCCGCAGGCCGGATCGAGGACCGTCAGGGCGAGCGTCGGCGCATCCGCTCCCTCGCGCAGGAGCGGTGCGAGCGCCCGTTCCACCAGATATTCGACGATGGGCGGCGGGGTGTGGTAGACCCCGCCCTGCTTGCGCGCCGCGCTGCGCGGCAACTCGCCGAGCGCGCCACTTCCCAGACGACCGAGCGGGCGGTCGTGGAACGCCTCGCGGAGATCGCCCAGGGTGTCCGGCGCGATGGCCGATGGTATGGCCGCGAGCGCGCCGAGGAACGTGCGCAGGGCGAAATCGCTGTGATCGAGTGGCGCTGCCGGTGGTTTGGTGCCGACGAGCCGCGCGCAGAGCGTCGCGAGTCCCGCGGCGAGTGCCGTCCTCGCCGCCAGCCCGTCCAGCGTGCCAGCGGGCAGCGCCCCGCACATCTCGCAGCCGTGGAGGAAGAGGCAGCGTTCGACCGTGCTGTCCACGGCTGCGGTCAGCGCCGTCTCGGTGAGCGCTGGCACCCGTGTGGCGAGATCGCGCGCGAGGGCGATCCGCCAGGGGGCGAGCAGGGCGAGAAGTTGGCGCTCGGCGAGCATCGTGCTCCTGGGAGATACGGCGCGCTGGTATGCCCGCTAAGGGGCGAGGTGGTTTTGCCATTGTAGCGCAGAGTTCGTGGGATGCTGTCGCTGCGAGTCGGCGTTGTGGATGTTCTTTCATCGTAGGACGCGCTAAGATAGCAAATGATACGATCCTCTTCGCGATGTATGGTGTAGATGGCCCATCTATACAATGACCATAGAGCAGCGCTGATTGGAGGAGGGGATGGCCGAGCAACAACGGATCCGCGTCCTGGTCGCCAAGCCGGGACTCGATGGGCACGATCGCGGGGCAAAGGTGATCGTGCGCGCGCTGCGCGATGCCGGGATGGAGGTCATCTACACCGGCATCCGGCAGACGCCGGAGATGATCGTCGCGGCGGCCTTGCAGGAGGATGTGGACGTGATCGGCCTGAGTATCCTCTCGGGCGCGCACCTGGCCCTGTTCCCGCGTATCATGGAACTGCTCCGCGCCAACGAGATGACCGACGTGGTGGTCCTGGCGGGCGGCATCATCCCCGACGCGGACGCCCCCGCCCTGCGAGAATTGGGGATCACCGGCATCTTCGGCCCCGGCACCTCGCTCGGCGACATCGTCACCTTCATCCGCGCGCAGGTCGGCCAGCCGAAAGCGGCGTGAGCGCGTGACGGGCGACGGCGGACACGCGGGCGAGCCGCGCGGGCGTACGGTCGCGCCCGAGGCGGTGCCGGGGCTGGTGGCGCAGTTCCGGACCGGGAATCGGCGGGCGCTGGCGCGGTTGCTGACCCAAGTGGAGAATGACACCCAGGCGGGGCGCGAGGCGCTGCGCGCGCTCTTCGGGGCGAGCGGGCGGGCGCACATCGTCGGCGTGACCGGACCGCCGGGCGCGGGGAAGAGCACGCTCGTCAACGGCCTGATCGGACACTGGCGCGGGCGCGGCGCGACGGTGGCGGTCGTGGCGATCGATCCGTCGAGCAGCCTGAGCGGCGGCGCGACCCTCGGCGACCGCGTGCGGATGATGGAGACCTGGGCCGACGAGGGGGTCTTCATCCGCTCGATGGCGACGCGCGGCGCGCTCGGCGGCTTGTCGGCCACCACGCGCGGCGCGGTCTGGCTGCTCGATGCGTTCGGCTACGACCTGATCGTCATCGAGACGGTCGGGGTGGGGCAGGACGAGATCGAGGTAGCGCGCACTGCTCACACCGTCCTGCTCCTCCAGGTGCCGGGCCTCGGCGACGACATCCAGGCGATCAAGGCGGGGGTGCTGGAGATCGCCGACATCCTGGTCGTCAACAAGGCCGATCGTCCCGGCGCGGGCGAATTGAAGCGCGAACTCGCCATGATGCTATCGCTCGGCGGCCACGGCCAGCAAGGTGCTTGGCGGGTGCCGATCCGCGACACGGTGGCGGCGCGCGGCGAGGGGATCGCGGCGCTCGCCGAATCGATCGCGGCGCACGAGCGGCACCTGCGCGCTGGCACCGGCTGGGCCGCGCGCGAACGCACGGCGCTGCTGGATGAGGTGCAAGGGTTGGTGCGCGCGCGCACGGTCGCGCGGGTCGGACGGCTCTTCCGCGAGGAGGCGCGATTCGCCGCCTTGCTCGCCCGGCTGGTCGCGCGCGAGATCGATCCGGTGTCGGCGGCGGAGGAGGCAGCGACGGCGCTGCAGTGAGCGGGGCGGCACCGAAGTGCCGCCGCCCCGCCGTTCAGCGGTGGTGCGACCGGCTGGTGTCCCGCGCGCTATTGCGGATACCGGGTCTCCCGTATCAGCGATTCGTGCGCCGGTTTACGGCCAGCTCGGCTCCCCTGGCGGCGTGACGACGATCTCTTGCACCGCCGAATCGGCGGGCATCCGCACGGCGAGGAGGATCGCGGCGGCCACGTTGGCCGGGTCTTGCAGGGTGCTCGGATCGGGCAAGGGGATATTCTGTTCGGGGAAGGTCTCGAACCAGCCCGTCCGCATCCCGCCCGGAATAACGGTCGTGACGCGGATATTGTCGCCGCGCCCCTCCACGCTCAGTCCGCGGCTGAACCCGCGCAGGCCCCATTTCGAGGCGTGATAGGCGGAGGCGTTGGCCCAGGCGCGCACCGCCGCCGTCGAGGCGATGTTGATGATGTCGCCGCCCCCCTGGCCGCGCATGAGCGGGAAGACCGCCTTGGCGATCAGGAATGGCCCGCGCAGGTTCACGCCGATGACGCGGTCCCATTGCGCGACGGACAAATCCTCCACCGGCAAGATGTGATCGATGCCGGCGCAATTGACCGCCACGTCGATCCGCCCGAAGTGCGCCAGCACCGCTTCCACCGTACTGAAGACGGCGTCGGCGTCGCTGACGTCGCACGGGAACGCGACGGCCTCCGCACCCCGCGCGATCAGTTCATCGCGGATCCGCTCCGCCCGCTCGGCACGGACTTCGAGGCAGGCAACGCGCGCCCCTGCGGCGGCGAAGGCCCGCGCCGTCGCGGCACCGAGCCCACTTCCCGCGCCGGTCACCAATACCACTTTGTTGCGTACGCTATCGTCCGTCACGCGATGCTCCTTCGGTATGTCACGGTGTATGCCTGGGCAATCGGTGTCCCGCAGCGGCTCGCCCGATAGTCCGCCCACGGCGAAGCTAAGCGCACACCAGAGGCCATCAATAGTCGGCAATGATGAGCGGGCGGCGGCGAGGATCGGCGCGCTGCCTGTGCGGGAAGATCGCGCAGCGGATCGCCACGCAACCGCGTGCGGCGAAGCCAGGCGATATCCGGCGATGCGGTTGCCAGGAATACGGCCCGAGCGGGTATGGGTCCGTGCCGTGCCTGCTACGATATGAAGGGTTTGTCGACCTATCCACGTTCTGGCACAACAATTGCTTCTAACGCCACGAAGTATGCCGTGGCGCTCTCTGGGATGTGGGTCGGAAGTCGATCGACAAGGTTTTCTGATGCGCGGTTCTCGGCGGGCGCGGCGTTGCCCCGATTCGGGGCGATAGATCTGGCAAAGGGGAGGGGACGATGGACGGGGTGCAGCAGCGACCATTCTCGCGGCGGGCGTTCTTGCGGACAGGGGTTATCGCCGGCGGCGCTCTGGCGCTGAGCGGCTTGTTGGCCGCTTGTGGTGGGCAGACTCCGACCGCCACCACCGGGGCGGGCGGGACAGGAGCGGGTGCCGGTGTTGCGGCCACGCCGAGCGCGGGCGGGTCCACACGGGCTGCGACGATCGCGCTCTGGGGCTTCGGCGTGGAGCCAACCAATCCCTTTGCCTCCGCGCGCGTCGATGCGTTCAAGGCGAAATACCCGAATATCACGATCGATCTCGTCCCGAAGGTCGACGACCAGAAGATTCTTACCGCTGCGGCGGCGAAGCAGTTGCCGGACGTGCTCTGGCTGGGCCGCGATGCGATCACGAGTTGGGGCGCGCGCGGCGTGCTCGCGCCGGTCGATGATCTGATTCAGAAGAACGGGCTCGATCTGGGGCAGTTCTACGACGCCGCCGTGCAGGAAGTGAAGTACAACGGCAAGACCTGGGGGATCCCGCAGTTCATGACGGTGCGCGTCCTCTACGTCAACGTCGATGCGCTCGGCGAGGCGGGCACCGATCCGAGTAAGCTCGACACCGGCAACTGGGAGCAGCTCAACGATCTCGGCCAACGCCTGACGAAGCGTAACGGCGATCAATTCACGCGCTGGGGCTTCGACAACAAGGTCGATTCGGGCTTCCACTGGCTCTGGGGCCAGGCGAACGGCGGCAAGTTCATCAGTGACGACGGCAAGAAGGTCAGCTTCAACGACCCGAAGATCGTCGATGCGGTCGATTGGGCCGCGAAGAACTATGCCGCCCAGGGGGGCTATCAGGGCTATAAAGGCTTCTCGACGACCTTCCAGAACGACGAGCAATTCGCGCGCGGGCTGGTCGCGATGACGCTCTACGAGAACTGGATGCTCGGCATCATCGCCCGCACCGTCCCGGACTGCAATTTCGTCGTCATGCCGATGAAGAAGCGGGGCGGCAGCGATTCGCTCAGCTTCACCTCGGGAAATGTCTGGACGGTGCCGACCGGGGCGAAGGAGCGCGATGCGGCCTTCGAGTTCATCAAATTCATGAGCGCCGAGGAGACGTTCTTGATCGGGGCGAACGCGGTCAAGGCCGACGCCAAGAAGAACAACAAGCCGTATGTGCCGACCCTCACCGCGCACAAGGCGGCGGATCAGGCGCAGATCACCACGCTCTACGAGTCGATCCAGCCGAAATTCGACGACGCGGTGAAGCTTTTTCCGAAGGTATTGGAGAGTTCGCAGCGGGTCCCCACCGGGAGTTCGCCGGTCAGCAAGCAGATCAACGATATCCTGAATAACGAAGGGATCAAGCCGGTCATCAGCGGCGCCCGCCCGGCCAAGGACGGCCTCGATCAGGCGAACCAGAAGGCGCAAACGGAGATCGACGGGTTCCAGCCATAGCCGTCTCTCGCGGAGCCCGACAGCGTCGGGCTCCGCGATACCCCGTGAAGCGAAAGGAGATGTGCATGGCCGCCCCATCCTGGCCGCAACGGCGCTCATCGCCCCGGTGGGGCTCCGCGCGTGCCGAAGAGGCGCGGGCCGGTTGGCTCGCGATCAGCCCCTGGATCATCGGCTTCGCGATCTTCACCCTCGGCCCCATCCTCGCCTCGCTCTACTTCAGCCTCAACAATTACAACGTGATCCAACCGGCGCGCTTCGTCGGCCTGGACAACTATCGCCGCATCTTCGCGGACGATCCGCTCTTTCTGAAAAGTCTCGTCAATACGCTGGTCTACACCGCGCTCTATGTCCCCCTGCACACCTTCACGGCGATGGGCGCGGCGATGCTCATCAGCCGCGCCGCCCGCTTCCAGGGAATCTTCCGCACCCTCTTCTATCTCCCGTCGATGACCCCGGCGGTCGCGACGGCGCTCCTCTGGCTCTGGATCCTCAACCCCAACGACGGGATCATCAATCGCTTCCTGCGCTTCGTGCATCTCCCGTCGCCGGCCTGGACGGTCGACCCCTTCTGGATGAAGCCGGCGGTGGTGATCATGAGCACCTGGGTGGTCGGCGGCTCGATGCTGATCTTCCTCGCCGGGTTGAAAGACATCCCGGTCTCGCTCTACGAGGCGGCGCAGATCGACGGCGCGAGTCCCTGGCAACAGTTCCGCTACATCACCTTCCCGCTCCTGTCGAGCGTCACCTTCTTCATCGCCACGATCAGCACGATCAGCGCGTTGCAGACCTTCACGCAGGGCTACATCATGTTCGACAAGGATGGTGGCAATCAGAACGCCGCACTCTTCTACGTGATGTACCTCTTCAAGCGCGCCTTCGAATACTTCCAGATGGGGTATGCCTCGGCGATGGCCTGGCTCCTCTTCCTGGTGATCGCCGCGCTGACCGCGATCCAGTTCCTGGTGGCGAAGCGCTGGGTGTACTACGATACGGAGCGGTAAGATGCTGGATAGTAAGATGGCGACAGCCGAGCGCGGCGCGGTCGCGCCGCGGACGATGCTCGCGCCGACCGCGCCCCGGCGCTCGTTCGTGCCGAGCGACATCCCCCTGTATCTGCTGCTGCTCGCCCTCTCGGCGATCTTCACCCTGCCCTTCCTCTGGCTGATCCTGACCTCGTTGCGCCCACCCGCGCGGGTCTTCGATCCGGGCTTCTTCCCGAGCGAGCTACACCCGCAGAATTACCTCGATGTCTTCCGCTTCGCGGAGGTAGGCATGTGGTTCCGCAACAGCCTCATCATCAGCGTCCTCGCGGTGGTGTCGGTGGTCTTCTCCAGTTCGCTGATCGCCTATGGCTTCGCACGGCTGCGCTTCCGTGGGCGCAATCAGCTCTTCGCGCTCGTCGTGGCGACGCAGCTCCTCCCCGCCGCCGTGACGATGGTCCCCTCCTACCTGATCTGGAATCAGATCGGCGCGGTGAATACCTGGTGGCCGCTCTGGGCCGGCAACCTTTTCGGCTCGGCCTTTTACATCTTCATGCTGCGCCAGTTCTTCCTGAGCATCCCGCAGGATCTGGTCGAGGCGGCGCGACTCGATGGAGCATCGTACTTCGGGATCTACTGGCGGGTCATGTTACCGCTCTTGAAACCGTCGCTGATCGCCGTGGCGATCCTCGAATTCCAGGCGAAGTGGAACGACTTCGCCGGGCCGCTGATCTATCTCAACCGCAAGGATCTCTATCCGATGGCCCTCGGCCTCCAGTCGTTCAAGACCGAGTTCGAGACGCAATGGGCGCTCCTGATGGCCGCCTCGGTCATCTTCACGATCCCAATGATCGGCCTCTTCTTCCTCTTCCAGCGCTTCTTCATCGAGGGGATCGCGACCACCGGCTCGAAGGGCTGAGGTCGGCATGCGCGCTGTGCTCGGCACCGGTTCGTGGCATCGTACCGAGCAGCGAGCGGTGCGGGCGGATCGGACGCCTGCCGCTGCTTGCGCGGTGAAACGTTCACGGATTTGAGCCGACACTGCCTCGACCCCGCAATGTATGGTATCGTGCGCGGTGCACCCGTTAGTGAAAGCGGGTGCGCCGCATCGTGATTTGATGGGCGGCAAGTTCGGTGGATACGTGGATGAAAATCATCGACAGTCGCTTCTATCGCTGGGCGGACATCGCGACGAATCTTTTCTTGTTGACCATCCTCTGGTTGATCGCCTCCATCCCGCTCGTCACCTTCTGCGCCTCGACGACCGCGATGTTCGGCGTCTTCCGGGCCTGGGAGGACAACGAGGGCGCGGGGATCATCGGGCCGTTCTTCGCCGCGTTCCGCAAGCGGTTCCTGCAAAGCCTGCTCGTCGGCTTGGTCTGGGCGATCATCGGCGGGATCCTGCTGGTCGACATCTTCGCCACGCGCAACATGACCGGCCTGGTCGCCACGCCCCTCTTCATCGCCACGCTCAGCCTGACCCTCTTCTACACGATGCTGACGATCTACATCTACCCGATCCTGGCGAACGCGCGGACCAGCGCGCTCGGGGTGATCAAGAACGCCTTTCTGCTCTCGCTCAGCCAGCCGCTCCTCAGTCTCATCGCCACCTTCGGCCTGCTTTTCTTGATGATCGGCCTCTGGATCTTCCCCTTCGCGCTCATCGTCATCGGCAGCCCCGTCGCCTTCGGCATGAACGCGCTCTTCAATCGCGCGGTCGGACTCTTCCCCTCGACAACGGCTGATGAAGTTCGTCCCGAAGAAATCACCGCAGATGACGACGCGGAGGGGGCAGCGTCCGAGGAGGACGCCCGCCGCTGATCGTCGGCCCCCCATGTACCGCGCGATCGTTGCAGTCTGTACCACGCACAGGTGCCGAGAATCAACGTTGTGCCGAATGCCGAAGGAGGGATCGTATGTCCACCAAGTCGCGCCCCGCGAATGTGCTGACACTTCGCGAGGCGCTGCCCGTGGCCGAGGCGGCGGGCTACGCGCTCGGCTCGTTCTCCCCGCGCTATCTGGCGATGCTGCGCCCGGCCCTGGCGGCGGCGGAGGCGGCGCGCTCGCCGATCATCGCGCAGATCGCGGGGACCGAATTCCGGCATTACGGCGTGACCCCCGTCGCTTTCGCCGAGGAGTTCTTTCGGCAACTCGCCGCGCTGGGGATCACAGTGCCGGTCGTGCTGCACCTCGACCACACGAAGGATCTGGCGACGATCGAGGCGGCGATCGCCGCCGGGTTCACCTCGGTGATGATCGACGCCTCGGAGTTGCCGCTCGCGGAGAACATCGCGCAGACCCGGGCGGTCGTGGCGCTCGCGCGGCGGCACGGCGTCTCGGTCGAGGCCGAGTTGGGGCGGATCTCTTCCACGGACACGATCGAGTCCGGCGGGTTCGGGGAGTCCGGTGACGACGCCGAACTCTACACCGATCCCGAGGAAGCGCGGCGTTTCGTCGCGGAGACCGGCGTGGACGCGTTGGCCGTCTCGGTGGGGACGGCGCACGGCGTCTATCTCGTCAAGGAGCCGACGATCGATTTCGCCCGCCTCGCCGCCATCCGCGCGCTGACACCGGTCCATCTCGTGCTGCACGGCGGTTCAGGCGTGCCTGCGGCGATGGTCGCCGAGGCGATCGCGCTGCCAGGCGGCGGGGTGAGCAAGGTCAACATCGCGACCGATCTGGAGCAGGCCGCGCTGGCCGCGCTCGGTCGCACCGAGCGCCTGACCAGCGCCGCGATGTCCGCCCTGCCCGCGGCGGAGATCGCGCGCGCGCAGGCGGCGGTGGCGGCGACTGTCGACGACAAGCTCCGCAACTTCCTGGGGAGCGCCGGGCAGGCCGATGCGGCGGCGTGGCGAAGCGTGCGGGCGAGTGGATCTTACAGCGCCGCGCAGAACGCGTGACCCTATCCGCAGCCCTAGTCCGCCTTCGCGGACTGGGCGCGGCTGCGCGGCTGAGTATGCGGAGCGCCGATCCGCATGCATGCTAGTCTCGTGCGACAATCGCCCGGTTGGGATCGGATCGGGCGATTGTGACAGCGCTCGGCCTTGCGGCTTGGTGGAGCGGAGAGTTGGCGCGCGAGCGATGGCGTTCGGTCGGCGCTGGTACGGTGGTGGAACGGAAGGGGTGCGACCATGCCGAAGATCGCGTTCATCGGTGCGGGGAGCTTCGTCTTCACGCGCAATCTCAGCAACGACATCCTGCTGACCCCGGCGCTGCGCGATAGCACGCTGGCGCTGATGGACATCGATCCCGGTCGGCTCGCGCACGCGCGCGACGCGGTCGAGAGGATCGTGCGGCGGCGCGGGTTGTCCGCGCGCGTGGAAGCAACGACCGACCGTCGCGAGGCGCTCCGCGACGCCGATTACGTGATCACCACCTTCCAGCAAGGCGGGCTAACCGCCTACGAACTCGACATCGCCATCCCGCAGCGGTACGGCGTGGAGCAGTGCGTCGGCGACACCCTCGGGCCGGGCGGCGTCTTCCGCGCGTTGCGGACGATCCCGGTGCTGCTCGGCATCTGCCGCGACATGGACGAGGTCGCCCGACCCGACGCCCTGCTGCTGAACTACGTCAACCCGATGGCCGCGAACTGCTGGGCGGTCGATCGGCTCAGCGGTCGCCCGCACGTCGGTCTCTGCCACAGCGTGCAGGGGACGAGCGAGATGCTGGCCGGGTGGCTCGGCGTCCCGTATGAGGAGATCAATTACCGCTGCGCGGGGATCAATCACCAGGCGTTCTACCTCACGTTCCGGCGCGGCACCGTCGACCTCTACCCCGCCCTGCGCGAGGCGATCGCGCGCCCCGAGCTGGAGGCATCGGAGCCGGTGCGGATCGACCTGATGCGCGCGTTCGGTTTCTTCGTCACCGAATCGAGCGGCCACGCCAGCGAATACGTGCCCTACTTCCGCAAGTCGGCGCGGATGGTGAACGAGGAGTTGTCCCCGCGCTTCGCCGATGACAAGCACTCTACCTGGTTCGATCGCGGGCGCACCGGCGGCTATCTGCGGAACGTCCTCGGGCGGGCGGAGCGCTACGAGGAGGAGTTCGATGCGCTCGCCTCCGGCGATCAGCCGCTGCCGGAGGCGCGCACGCACGAGTACGGCTCGTGGATCATCGAGGCGATCGAGACGAACATGCCCGCGCGGATCAACGGCAACATCCCGAATCGCGGCCTGATCCCCGGCCTGCCGGAGGGCTGTTGCGTCGAGGTGCCCTGTCTCGTCGATCGCAACGGCATCCAGCCGACGACGATCGCCGACTATCCCGCGCAATTGGCCGCGCTCAATCGCACGAATATCAACGTGCAAGAGCTGATCGTGGAAGCCGCCGCGACCGGCGATGCCGAGGCGGTCCACCACGCGGTGCTGCTCGATCCGCTGACCGCCGCCGTCTGTACCCTGCCGCAGATCCGCGCCATGACCGCCGAACTGCTGACGGCGCAGGCGCGGTGGCTGCCACAATTCGGCGGCGCTGGCAGCCGCGCGTGAGGCGAGCGCCGTGGCGTCGCGCCGGGCGTGGCCGTTACATTCCCCTCGCTGCGGCGGCAGTGGCGGCACGGGCTGGTCGATGGCGAGGGAGTAGCGGCCTCTTGAAGGGGAACAGCGGGCGCTATCTGGCGGGCGAGCCGTTGCGCAACGTGGCCGATCCCATCGCTGGGTGTTGCGCCGCCCGCCCCGACAGCGCTGCGCGAAGCAATGTGTGGCCACGTACACCGTGGGCATAGGCGAAATCGCCTCTATGTACCGGTACCCTACTCCCATGCACTTACGGCACAGCCGCTCTGTATACTCCCGATATATACTACGGTCGGGGTAACAGTATCGTCGCTTCTCGTGAGGGTCTGGTCGTGTGATTGTGTCGCCAGGATCGGATCGAACCGAAGCTACTGTCGCGCCCGAGTTGCCGCGACAGGCGCACGATCGTGCCCACACGACCGCTGACAGCGATCTCGCCCACGCGCTGCTGCGTCACGCCGATCTGCTCCTCGTCCTGAGCGAGGACGGCACGATCCGCTACGCGAGCGCGGCGGCGGGGCGCGTGTTGGGCCATACGCCCGCGTGGTTGCACGGGATCGCCCCGGTCAGTCTTGTCCACACGGACGACGCGGCGGCCTTCGCGGCCTTCCTCGCTGCGCCGCTCGCCATCGATGGTGATACGCCGACCCTTGGGGTACGCTTGCGGCATGGGCAGCAGGACTGGCGTCAATTCGAGCTGACACTCCTCGATCTACGAAACGAACCTACCGTCGCTGGCCTCGTGCTCAGTCTCCGCGACATCACCGCGAGGCGGCAATCCGCGCGTCGGAGCGCGGCCTTCCTGCACCTGGGGCAACAACTCGGTGCCGCCACCGCCGAGGCCGCAGCGCGGATCATCGCGCAGGTGTCCGACGACCTACTCGGCTGGGACGCGTATCACCTGAGCCTCTATTCGACCGAGGGCGATCTGCTGACCTCGTACACGGTCGCGGAAGTTCGTAGCGGGTTATGGTAGGGTACTGCCTGGCGCGACGCTGCCGCAATAGCCGTCCCCCAGGAGGCACGATGTCCGGCCCCACCCCCGCCCCCGTTGCCGTCTCCGCCG
>JAABUN010002853.1_pt1 | contig 28879 bp, 24 predicted proteins | sample 5559311 | NCBI WGS metagenome assembly JAABUN01 (sample SAMN10711877, study PRJNA513370) | rock metagenome | isolation source: Antarctica rocks | place: Antarctica: Victoria Land, Siegfried Peak sud | reverse complement strand
ATGGAAGCGAAATATATCGCGCAGGTTCTTTCATCGACCGGCGGCAACAAACAGGCGGCGGCGCGCATACTCGACATCGACCGCAAGACTTTAACGCGCGCGCTCAATCGCTCCGAATCCGAAATTTAACGAATCCGAATTTGGAATATGCACGACGCGCCGTAAAAAATTGCCCGAAACCGTGCCGCGTTTTTCACCCTTGCCCGCAGATTAAACGACAATCGTATTCAATGCCTTTTTTAAAATTACCGGCGACTTTTTCGTTTGATTGTTGATCTTTAAAGTTCGATTTTTTCTTCGTCGCGCTCGCGGGCGAAGCACGGCTTTACCGCTTCAAACTCGCGGCGAATTTGCGCGAGCGTCGCGGCGAGGTTTTCGAGATTGCCGCGTTCGGCGTCCGTTTCAATCTGTGCGCAAATTTTCGATAAAACGGTCGCGCCCATATTCGCCGCGCTGCCTTTTAAGGCGTGCGCCGCGCGTTCGACTGCGGCTGTTTCTCGCCGGTCTGCCGATTTCGTTAAATATTCGAGTCGCTGCTCGGTGTCTTCCAAAAACAAATCGATAAATTCGCCGACCATTTCCGCGCCGCATTCTTCGCGCAGAAGCGTCAATCTTTCCGAAATGTCTTTGCTTCGATTTTCCGTTTCGATAAATTCGCCGTCCGCCGAAATCCGTTTTTCATTTTCGCCGTTTTCAGCCGCCGCCGCATCTGACGATTTTATCTGGCGCGCGATGACCGCGCTTAGCTCGGCTTGGGTCGTCGGCTTGCTAATGTAATCGTCCATTCCGGCGGCGAGACAGCGTTCGCGGTCGCCTTCGACGGCGTGCGCGGTCAGGGCAATGACGGGAACGCGCGCCGCGCCGGATTTTTCGCGGCGGCGTATTTCGCGCGTCGCGGCGAAACCGTCCATTACCGGCATCTGACAATCCATCAAAACAAGCGCGTAATTTTGTTTTTCCAGCGCGGCGACCGCTTCCTGCCCGTTGCGGGCGATGTCAATCGTAAAACCGAGCTTTTCGAGTTGGCGGCTGACGACTTTCTGATTGACCGGATTGTCTTCGGCAACCAAAATGCGCGTTTCGGCATTTTGGCGGCGTGTCTGATTGTCGTCGACGGTTGCAGCGCGAGAATAGCTCGATTCGCGGGGCGCGGCGGATTCGGAGACGACGACTTTTTGTTTTTCAAATTGCGCCGTGAACCGGAAAGACGAGCCTTTTCCCGCTTCGCTTTCGAGAGTTAAATCGCCGTTCATCATCAAAATCAGTTGTTTGGAAATCGCCAAACCCAGACCCGTGCCGCCATAGCGCCGCGTTATCGAGCCGTCCGCCTGCGTGAAAGCCTGAAAAAGATTGGCTTGCGCGGCGGGCGAGATGCCGATGCCCGTGTCGGTTACGGAAAATTCGAGAACCGCGTGAGCCGCCGTTTCCTTTTCGAGCCGGACGCTCGCGACGACTTTGCCGCTTTCAGTAAATTTGACGGCGTTACCGACCAGATTGTTTAAAATCTGGCGCAGCCGTCCCGGGTCGCCGCGCAGAACTTTCGGCACGCTGCTGTGGACGAGCGACGAGAGTTCGAGATTTTGCTGCCGCGCCGGTTCGCTGAAAATGTCGACGACCGAATCGAGAATTGCCCGCGCGTCGAAATCGATTGTCTCAAAACTCAATTTTCCCGCTTCGATTTTCGAGAAATCGAGAATGTCGTTGATGATTTCGAGCAGAGCTTCGCCGCTTGTGCGAATCGTTTCGGCATAATCGCGCTGTTCGGCGTCGAGAGCGGTATCGCGCAGAAGCTCCGACATTCCGATAATGCCGTTCATCGGCGTGCGGATTTCGTGCGACATATTTGCCAGAAATTCCGATTTCAGCCGCGTCGATTCGAGAGCTACATCGCGCGCTTCCTTGAGTTCTTCTTCGAGACGTTTCAAATCGGTAATATCCTGCGCGTGTCCAAGCACAAACGTGTCTCTCCCGGCTTCGCGGTAAAGCACGTTGTTGTATTGCCAGACGCGCTTCTCGCCGTTTTTTCTGAGCAGCGTCATCGTGTCGGAAAATTCGCCGACCTTTTCGATTTGCGTCAGGTATTTTTCAAACACGGCTTTCGATTCGGACGGCAAAAACTCGGCGAGCGATTTGCCGACCATTTCTTCGGGCGCGTAACCGAGCGCGTTTGCCGCCGCCGGATTGACCGAGAGCAAAACTCCAGCAAGGTCGTGCGAGCAAATCAGACCGAGACTTTTTTCGACCAAATCACGATAGCGATGTTCGGATTCGCGCAAAGTGTTTTCGATTTGTTTCTGATGCGTAACGTCCTGCCACATCACCATTCCGGCGAAAATTTCGTCGTCGTCGTTGCGGACGGGCAAAACCTGCGTCAGAAAATGCGTGCCGTCGTCTTCCTGCTGAAAAGCGACGTTTTCTCCGGCGAGCGCGCGCGAATAATAATCAGACCATTTTTCGCAGACTTCCGGCGGGAAAACTTCGCGCAGCGTTTTTCCTTCAAAGGTTTCGCGCGAAAAGCCGCTTGCTTCGAGCTGCGCGCCGTCGGCGAGCGTGTAGCGCATTTTTGAATCGAACAGCACGACCGCCGTTTTCGGTATGCTGCGAACGAGCGTGCGGTAAAGACCTTCGCGTTTTCTCAGTTCCTGTCCGGCGGCGCGCCGTTTTTCGGTGTCGCGCCGGACGGCGAGAAAGGCAATCGAAAAGAACACAAGTATCAACGAGCTGAAAACGGCGAGCGTCAAAAGTGCGTTTCGCTGGCTGGCAAACATATTTTCGCTGCGCTCGCGCAGCAAATCGTTTTCTTCGCGTTTCAGCTCGCCGACGAGAGCGCGAACCGCGTCCGTATCGGTTTTTCCTTTGCCGGAATTGATTAATTGCGCCGCCGCCGCCGCAGTATCGCCGCGCCGCCGCATCTCGACAGCGCCCGCCGAAAAATCGAGCTTCGCCGCGATGAGCGGTTCAAGCCGGTCGAGTCTTTGCTGCTGGCGCGGATTGTCGGCGGTCAGTCGGCGAATTTCGGCGAAAAGCGCGTTGGTTTGCTCGGACGATTGAACCGAAAGAGCGAGAAAATTTTCGTCGCCGGTTATTATGTAGCCGCGCGTTCCGCTTTCGACATCTTTGAGCGCCGAGTCGATTTCTATGGTTTTTTCGATGACGTGGTGCGTGTGTTCGACCCAGCGGTTCGTTTCCAGAAAGCGCGCGGTCGTGTAGTAAAGCGCCGCGCAGAGAACGACGATTAGCGCCAGAGCCAAGCCGAAACAGAGAAAGATATTGCGTTCGAGAAATTTTTTTGCAATTTTCATAACTTTTGCCCTCAATCGGCGTCAACCAGAGCGGCAGTCGGTTTCGATACGGACTTTACCCGCCCTTTGACCAGCCACGAACCCGTCCGCGTCATCTCTCCCCATTTCGACTCGATGTTGAAAAACCACTGGTAAAGCCCGACCATTCGCCAGACGGAATTTAACTGCCGGTAACCGAAATTTTCGACGATGACGGCAAACAAAAGCCACAGCAGTTGTCTGAATTTCGGGTAATTGTTAAAGGTGATTTCTTCGAGCAGAACGGCGGCGACCGATTGCAGCAGACCCGTTCCGATTGCCATTAGCATAAAGGCGACGAAAGCGTCGAGCGACATCAAGCCGAGCGCGTAAGAAGCGATGATAAACAAAAAACCGACGGCTTCTGTAGCCGCGCCGCCGCCCTCGAAAATGAACATAAACGGAATCGAGAACCAGCCGAGCAAACCGCTTTTCCGGTGAAAGAGCAGCTCGCGGTTTAACGACACGCTTTCCATCAAACCGCGCTGCCAGCGTATTCGCTGCCGACGCAGAACCGACAAACTTTCCGGCACTTCGGTCCAGCACGCCGCGTCAGCCGCGAACGTGATGCGATACGGTTTATCCCGAAGCCGAAAATAACGGTGCAGGCGCATCACAAGTTCCATATCTTCGCCGAGCGCGTCGTTAAGGTATCCGCCTGCCGCAATTACCGAATCTTTGTGAAACAGCCCGAACGCGCCGGAAATCAAAGGCAGCGCGTTCATTGCCGCGAACCCGACGCGCGCAAACAGAAACGCCCGCAGATATTCGACGATTTGGAAAAGCGCGACGAGATTGGTCGGCAAGCCGCGATTGGTCAGAACTCCGTCTTCGACACGACAGCCGTTGGCGATGCGAACCGTTCCGCCGACGGCGACGGTTGCTGGGTTTTCAAGAAACGGCTGCACCAGCAGCCTCAAGCTGGCGCGCTCCAAAATCGTGTCGGCGTCGAGCGGGCAAAACAGGGAAAAACGCGCGCCGTTGATTCCGGCGTTGCTCGCGTCGGCTTTGCTACCGCCGTTTTCCTTGTCGATGACGCGCAAATCGGGGTAAATCGTCGATTGATACACGGCGCGAACGGGCTTGTGCTGAACGCGGCAGCGAAACGCTTCGGGAAATTCGACGAGCCGAAATTCCTGTTTCAATACTTCGAGCGTGTCGTCTTTCGAGCCGTCGTTGACGATGACGATTTCAAACGTCGGATAATCGAGCTGCAGCAGGGAACGAACTGCCGCGACGATGACCGGCGCTTCGTTATAGGCGAGAACGACGAGCGAAATCGGCGGCAGAAAATCGCTTTGCGCGCGGGGCAACTTGTGGCGCAGAACTTGATGCTGCAAATATCGGGGCAGGTTGAGGAACGCGAAAAAAATCGTTATCAGATAACCGCCGTTCAGACAGACGAAAAACAGCAGAAAAAACCACTGCGCGGCGACGATAAAATCAATTAATGTCATACGAGCTGCCTTTCCGCCAAAACCTGACGCAGAATGTCTCCGGAAAATTCGTTGGTCTGCACAGCGGCGTAATGTTCGAGTTTTTCCGAATCGACCGACGGCAGATTGGCGAGCGCCTGTGTGGCGCGATAGCGAACCCACCATTCGGTATCGTGCAGCGCGCCGAGAAGAAGTTTTTCGTCGTCCGCCGTTCCGGTTCGCCCGATGGCTTGCGCGGCGTTGACGCGAATTTGCCATCGCGAATCGTCGAGCAGCGCGCGCACCGTCGGCAAAATCGCCGGGTCGTCGTAGACCTTTAAGGCGGCGATGACGGATTCAATTTCCGTCGTGGTCAGCAAAACAAAGCGAACGGCATAAGTTACGAAACGCGGGTGAGCCAGCCGCAGAAGATAAATCAGGCGCGGCGCGTGAATGTGAAGACCGGCGACGCCCTTATCCTGAATCGCCTCGTCTTTAACGCAGGCGGCGACAATCGCTTTCGAGAGCGGCAGGGAAATCACGTCCGCGCCCGCTTTTTTGAACATCGCGGCGACAGCTTCGAGCGACCAGTCCATCCGTCTGGCGATGAGCGGCATTAAGATTTTAACCGCCTTTTCCGCGTCGATTCGCATCAGCGCCTGCGCCGCCGTAAACGATAAAGTCGCGTCCGAGCCGCCGACGAATTCTTCGAGCGCGTCCCGGCTGTCTTCATCGCGCAGATTGCCGAGAGTCGTCATCGCCATCAGCGATTTGCGGACGTTTCCCTGTTTCAAAAAATGGCGCGCCGCCGCGTCCGCTCCAGCCATTCGCGCCGTCTCGTTTAATTTCTCGCCCGCTTCGTCGCGCACAGATTCGTGCAGGTAATTCCAGAGCGTCAGAAATTCGTATGAGTCCGCCGCTCTTAAGCGCGGAACACGCTTCGGAACAGCCGTTACGCTGTCGAGCAGAATCGGCTCCCACAATTTTTCGACGCGCCGCCGTTTTCGCTCGCGAAACACGACGATTCCGCGAAAGGCGAGAACCTGAACCATCATCAAAACGACGCAGAGGTTGGTTGCAATGCCAATCCACCAGACGATTCGGACGGTGTTTTCAGAAGCGGTAGCGAATTCCAAAATTAAAGCCCTGCCTCGTGTAAATCGAACCCTGACGGACGAAACCGTAATTGTAATTCAAACCCCAATGCGCGTTTATCCAGTGCCGACCGCCGACGCCGAAGCTCTGCACGTCGGTTCGCAGAACGCGCGCGCCGAGATTTTCCACTTCGCGTCCGGCGGCGAAACTGAAATTCACGGAACTCTTTTCGTTGTAGTATCTCGTCAACTGAACGCGGTGCGCGGCGGAAGTTCCGACGCCCGCCAGATTCGTCAGATAAACGGTGTAAGCGGCGCGGTAATTTGAAAAATACTTTTCGGCGGTGAAAATTCCCGTGTTCGTCCGCGCCGTGTTGAATTCGGTGTGCCGCCAACCGGCTTGCGCGCCCCAGCCTTTTTTCAGCGAATGCTCGATTTGCAGCAGCGTCGAGAATTTCGGCAAAACCCTATGTGTCGGACTCGCGCTCGCCTCGACGAAAAAAGTCGAACGCCTGCCAATCGGCTGATAAAATCCGGCGGTCATTTCACGGTCGTTCAAGCGCACACGGCTCGTTTCCCGGTAAACGCCGTAAATCGCCTGGCGGCTTTTAAACCGTTTGGAAACCGACAGATACGCTTCGCGCCACGCTGCAAAACCGTTCGATAAATGCTCGACGGACGCTCCGATTTCGACTTCGACGTTTTTCTGCTTTTCCGAATTGTTTTTGTCCGCGTCCGTTTTTTCGATTTGAATTTTATCGTTCGCCGCGCGCGCCGTCGTCTGCGCTTCGGCAATCTGGACAAACAAGAAAATCGTTAAAAGATACGAACAAAGTCGGCTGAATTTTTTCATAAGGCAAAAACCTCACTTGATAAAACGGCGCACGCGCGCCATCAATTCATCGGGCTGAAACGGTTTTATAACGTAATCGGTCGCGCCCGCGTCCAACGCGCGCACGATGTTGTGTTCCTGCGATTTTGAAGTGAGCATAATTACGGGAACGTCCGCCCAAACCGGCTTGCGGCGAATACGGTCTATCAGCTCGAAACCGTCCATAAACGGCAGCATCAGGTCGAGAATGACGAGCGCCGGAATCTCGCCCGATTCAATAAGCCGCAGCGCCGCCTGCCCGTCGCCCGCCATCCGCACGTCATAGCCGCGCCGCTCGAACAAATGTTGAAGCAGCCGCGAAATAATCACGTCGTCTTCGACCACAAAGACACGTTTCCCGCTTGAAGAATCGGATATTTCAGTAGTCATAAATAGACAGTAAAACTTTGAAGATGTTTCGTAGCGCTTTGAGTTAGAAGGGAATTCGAGAAATAAAATTTTTTATCGCGGAAACTGGAATTCGTTTCCTATTAAACATAGTAAAACTTTATTAAACATATTTCAAGATAAAGATGTTTTTAAGACAAATTAATTAACCGAAGCTACAGGTTATTGCGGAGGTTTGCATAAAAGAATTGAAAATTACAAAACAACTAAGAAACGGTTAGTAATTTACCTTTTAAATTAACAATCAAAAAATTACGCTTTTTTAACCACATATCGTTTAGATTGTTACAAAGACGAAAAATAAAGCCCATGTGTGAGCTTGCATTGAAAATAAGTATTATTTTCAATTTGTAGATTTTAGTATCTGCGAAGATTTCGCAGATGAAGAAATGAAATATTCGTAATGTGTAATTTTTTATGTCCGGCGAATGAAGAATCTGATTCGCAAAATCAGCCCTGATAAATGCTTTTCATAAAGCAAAATTATATGTTCAGCAACTCCCGGGTCTGAAGCTGTTTATACCTAAAAGAGCAAAGTTCGTTTTCTTCAAGAAACGCCTTGATGCGCTCAAACTGTTCTTCAACCTGATTTATAACCGGCAGCGCATCACTTGATAAATTTGCGTAATCAGTCCTTTCCAATTAGCGCAGCAGCGGCACGACGGCAGTCATTCCGCACGTCGCGCTGCCGCTGACCAGAGTATGGGCGAGGCGCTTTATTTCATCCAGTGAATTTGTTTTCACCGCCGTTCTTAATTTTTCGAGACTTTCGGACATCTGCCGCAAGTAAATTTCAATCAGTTCCTGCCGCAAATCTTCGTCGCCGATTGACGCCTCATCCAATTGTTCTATATTTACGGGCGGCGATATTAAATCAACCGAAAAATTCTGGTTTGTATTTGCGGAAACTTCAGGATTTTGAGCCGAAGACTGCAGGCGGTTCAGCAATTTTTGAAGTTCTCCGACGTTGATCGGCTTGCTGATATAATCGTTCATTCCGGCGGCGATACATTTCTCGCTCTCGCCTTCGAGCGCATTCGCTGTCATTGCGATGATGACGACTCGCTTGCCGGTTTTTTCTTCTTCACGGCGGCGAATCTCGCTTGTCGCTTCGTAACTGTCCATCAGCGGCATCTGGCAATCCATCAGCACGATGTCGTATGGAATTTTCGACAGCGCTTCAAGCGCTTCGACTCCGTTTTCGACGATATCGGCGCGGTAGCCGAGATTTTCAACTTGCCGCTTTGAAAAAAGTTTCTCTTTGCATCTTTGCAGGATATTTTCCTGGTTTCCCGCACCTGTGGGACATATTTACCCACATTTTTTTAAGGTGAGTAAATATTTATCAATTTAACTTTCAAATACTATTCGGAAAGACAAGATATTTAATTAAAACAAAATTTCTTGTTCAATCTCCCGACACTACAAATTCTATCGATTATTAATTTTCGTCCGGCTCGATATAGTCAGCAACAACCAGACTTATAGAATAAGAAGGACTGTAGAAACAACGGGAAATCTTCCAAGCAATTTGTAATCAATAATGAGAACTAATCCGTCAAAGTCTCGTGAAATTTCAGGAGGTTACCGCTCCGGTGTTGGCACGTTACGTGCCACAAAAGCGCGACCGTATCGGCACAATAACAACGAGCCTTCTCTAGCACTTTTGGATTTTGCAGCACGCGCCGAACTTTTCGGTGAATGCGCGGCGTGTTAAAATCAAGATTTTAGAAAACTCGAATCGGTTAAATTCAAATGAAAGAAATAAATGTTGTCGGCGGCGGGCTGGCGGGCGTCGAAGCGGCGTGGCAGGCGGCGGAAGCGGGCGCGAGCGTCAGACTTTATGAGATGCGACCCGCGCGTCAAACTCCGGCGCACCGCACGGAATTGCTGGCGGAAATCGTCTGCTCAAATTCGCTGAAATCGGATGAAGCGGGCAGCGCGCCGTATCTTTTGAAAGAAGAACTGCGGCGCGGGCATTCGGTCGTAATGCTGGCGGCAGAAGCGACGCGCGTTCCGGCGGGCGCGGCGCTGGCGGTTGACCGCGCGAAATTCAGTGAATTTATCACGGAAAAAATCGAACGACATCCGAATATCGATTTGATACGCGAAGAAAAGACGCGAATTTCGCCCGACGAAATTACGATTATCGCAACCGGACCTTTAACTTCAGATGCTCTAACGCTGGAAATTATGAAATGGACGGGCGATGACCAGCTTTATTTTTACGACGCGATTGCGCCGATTGTCGCCGCCGACTCCATTGATATGAACGTCGCTTTCAAAGCCGCGCGTTACGGCAAAGGCGGCGACGATTATGTAAATTGTCCGTTCGACAAAGAGCAATACGAAATTTTTTATAACGAGTTGATTGCGGCAAAATCAGTTCCGCTCAAGCGTTTTGAAGATACGAAATGGTTTGAAGCCTGTTTGCCGATTGAAGAACTGGCGCGGCGCGGTGTCGATACTTTGCGTTTCGGCTGTATGAAACCAAAAGGCTTGCCGCTTCCCGCAACCGGCAAAGAGCCGTATGCCGCCGTCCAATTGCGGCAGGAAGATTTAATGGCGGACGCTTTCTCGCTCGTCGGTTTTCAAAATCACCTGCGCTACGGCGAGCAGAAAAGAATTTTGCAGCTTATTCCCGGACTCGAAAATTGCGACGTTTTGCAATACGGGCAGATTCACCGCAACACTTTTATCAATTCGCCGAAGATTTTGAACGCGACTTTGCAAACGAAAAAATCGACAAATTTATTTTTCGCCGGACAAATAACGGGCGTCGAAGGCTACGTCGAATCGGTCGGCACGGGCTGGCTTGCCGGAATAAATGCGGCACGTCTGGCACGAAACGAAGATTTAATCTGCGCGCCGCCGTCGAGCGCAATCGGCGCGCTGTGTCGATACGTTTCCAACGTCGAGACGAAAAATTTTCAGCCCGTCAACATCACGTTCGGTCTGCTCGAAGAACTGCCGCTCGAACTGCGCAAAAAATATCGCAACAAGCGCGAGCGCCATCAAATTCAAGTCAACCTCGCGCTCGAAAACTGGAACGAATGGCTCGCATCAAACGCGCCGAAATCTTTTGCGCAGAACGTCTGAAAAATTTTATGTCAACCATCGTCGTCGTCAGAAAAAACAACGAAACCGTCATCGCCGCCGACACTTTGACCACTTACGGAAACACAAAAGAGTCGGCGTCGTATATCGTCAATCACGAAAAGATTTTCAAATACCGCGACGGCTTTCTGGGCGTCTCCGGCTCGGCGAGTCTGGGCATCGCCGTTCAGGATTTTCTCTCGCAGACAAAGAAAAAGCCGTCGCTCGAAACAGTTTCGGAAATTTTTCGATTCGGTTTGCTGCTGCACAAAGAATTAAAGGAAAATTATTTTCTGATTGCCGACGACGAAGAAGATTTCGAGACGTTTCGCGGCGATATTTTAATCGCCAACCGGCGCGGCATTTTCGGTTTGAGCGCCTATCGTTTCGTTCAGGAATACACGCGCTTTTACGCCAACGGCAGCGGCAGTCCGTATGCGTTGGGCGCGATTTTCGCCGCTTACGAATCGGAAAAATCAGCCGCCGAACTCGCCGATTTGGGCGTCCGCGCGGGCATCGAATTCGACGACGGTTCGGGCTTGCCGATTACAAGTTACAAAATCGAATAGTCTGTTTTTCCAATGATAGAACCATTCTCCCTCTTTGTGATTGCCGCGATTTTTCTCGTCGCCGCGCTTTATTCGTCGGTCGGACACGGCGGCGCGTCCGGTTATCTGGCAACGATGGCGCTGCTTTCGGTTGCGCCCGAAACGGCGCGTCCGGCGGCTCTTTTATTAAACGTTTTCGTCGCTTCAATCGCCGCGTTTCAATTTTTCCGCGCCGGATATTTCGATTGGAAAATCTTTCTGCCCTTTGCCGCGGGTTCAGTTCCGTTTGCTTTTGTCGGTGGGTTGATTCATTTGCCGACGGGCGTTTATAAAATGATTTTGGGCGCGGTTTTGATTTTGGCGGCGGTTCGGCTAGCGATAAATCTTAAAACCGACGACGAACAAAAGCGCGACGAACCGAAATTTTTGACGGCGTTTCTAATCGGCGCGCTCATCGGTTTTGTTTCCGGCTTGGTCGGCGTAGGCGGCGGAATTTTTTTGACGCCGATTTTGCTGCTGATGAATTGGACGGAAACAAAGCGCGCGGCGGGCGTCTCGGCGGCGTTTATTCTGGTCAATTCGATTTCGGGGCTTTTGGGAAATTACGCGCAGGTTTTGAGTTTGCCGCAGGAAGTCTGGCTTTGGATTGCGGCGGCAATCTTCGGCGGTCTTTTGGGCGCGACTTTGGGCAGCCGTCGTTTTAATTCGATGACTTTGCGCCGTGTTCTCGCTGTCGGTTTATTGATTGCGGGCGCAAAACTGATTTTTACTTAAAGCAGAAAATGTTTCGTGCGAAAATAAAAAGCCCGAATCTTGCGGTTCGGGCTTTTTATAAAAGTTGCGGCTCGGAAGTGTTTTTCAAAATTTAAGTCGCGTCAGATTTAATTTTTTAGAAAGGCAGCGGAAAAGGAATCGCTCTGCGCCAATCTCTGTTGTTTGTTGTCGTCGTGCGGCGATTGGTGCGGTTGTTGCGATTGTAGTCGTCGTCATCGTCATAATAACCGTCATTGTTGCCGCTGCGTCTGTTGTTGCGATTGTTGTTGTAATTGTAAGCGTTTGCTAAAACGTTCAAATCCTGTCGGATTCTGTTCCAATCGCTGCCGACATTGACTTGCGAGCGCGAAAGAACGCGCTCGAGCTGCGAGCCTAATTGCAGAACGCGGCGCGCCTCGTCTTGACTGTTGCTGTAATCGCTGCGGTTGTCGTAAGCGTTGTCGAGCTGCTCGGTCGCGTTTTGAAAATCTCTGGCGATTTGCAGAATGCGGTCTTCGCGTCTCTTGCCGTCATAGCGGCTGCGGTCTAATTCGCGGTCGATGCGGCGTTCAAGCTGGCTGCTGTGATTTTTCAGGCTGCGAATCGTGCCTTGCAGATTGCGGTTATTATTGCGGTTATTATTGTTGCCGTAATAATCGTCGTTGCGATTGTTGCGGGTGTTCCATTGCGCCGAAGCGAAATTCGGCAATGCTAAAATTAATAAGGAGAAGGCGAAAAGTGCGATTAAATTTCTCAAGCGGTTCATAAATTTTCTCCTTAATCAAAAGATTCGAGCGATAACTTTTTCAAAATTTTCCTTCAGTTGTCTTTCCTGTTCCGCTCATATTGCAACGCTTGTGCCAACGTTGGAAAATTTTCGCCGTTTGCGCTAAAAATGTTGCAGGCGTTGTGGTTTCATATATTTTTGTAATTATTAAATCGACGTAAGTAGTCGAGCATTGCAGAATTTATGTTCCAAATGGTTGACAAACGTGCGCAAATTGTCGAAAAAGTGCGAGGTAAAAACAATCAAAATATGAATTTCGGACTTATCGCGGGCAACGGCAAATTTCCATTTCTGGTCGTCGAAGGCGCGCGCAAAGCGGGCGCATCGCTCGCTGTCGTCGCCATCAAAGAAGAAACCGACAAACGCATCGAAGAGGTCGCCGAACGAGTTGTTTGGGTCGGCATCGGACAACTCGGCAAAATGATTTCTTTTTTCAAGCGGGAAAATGTTTCCAAAGCAATAATGGCTGGACAGGTCAAACACGTGCAGATTTTCTCGGGCGCGCTGCCCGACGTGCGAATGCTGAAAATGCTTTACAATCTGCCGCGAAGAAATACCGATTCTTTAATCGGCGGCGTCGCAAGCGAGCTTGCCAAAGAAGGAATTGAACTGATTGATTCGACTTATTTCGTGCAGGATTATTTAGCACGCGAAGGCGTTTTGACAAAGCGAAAACCGGACGAAACCGAGCGCGGAAACATCGAATACGGTTTGAAAATCGCGGGCGAAATCGCGCGGCTCGATTTGGGGCAAACAATCGTCGTCCGCGCGCGCGCCTGTGTCGCCGTCGAAGCGATGGAAGGCACGGACGCTTGCGTAAAGCGCGCCGGAGAACTTGCGAAAGGGAAATTAACGGTTGTCAAAGTCGCCAAACCGAATCAGGATATGCGCTTTGACGTTCCGGTCGTCGGCTTGCCAACCGTCGAAAAAATGATTCGAGCGGGCGCAACGTGCCTTTGCCTGACAGCCGGGAAAACTTTGATTTTCGACAAAGACGAAATGCTCGCGCTTGCCGACAAAAATAAAATCGCAATCGTCGCCGCCTGAAGCGAAACAAATTTGTGCGGCGCGCGTAAAATCAGAAGATAAATTCATCGCATAAACACGGAACATAAAAGACATAATCGGTAATAAGTTGAAGACGAAAAACTGTTCGCTGTTTTTCAATATTTTCATTGAATATCAGTTAATAGTTGATAGCGAATAACGAATAGTTTCGATGAACGCCCTTTATTTTCGGCAATATCAAAAGGAATTTTTCTTGAATGCTTTCGTGTTTGCGCTGTAAAAATTTTGGAGAAAAATGAAAAAGAATTCAGTAATAAAAAATCTGCTCGCGTTAATTTTAGCCGTCGCATTCGTCTTTCCGACTGTTACGGCGGCGCAAACGGCGACGAAAGCGAAATCGGCGGCGCGGCGGGCGGCGGAAAACATCACCGCCAAACAAATGTCGGATTATCTGTATTTTATCGCGTCCGACGAAATGGAAGGACGCGACACGCCTTCGCGCGGGCTGGACACGACGGCGAAGTTTATCGGTATGAATTTATCCCGTTGGGGTTTCAGACCGGCGGGCGACGACGGCACTTTTTATCAGAAAATGGCGCTCTTGCGCGAGACGCCGGACGCGCAGGCGTCGAGCTTTTCGGTTGGCGGCGCGAATTTCAAATACGGCGAAGATTATTTTCGTCTGAGCGGCGGCTCAGCGTCGGCAATTTCCGCGCCGACTGTCTACGGCGGCGACGGCTGGTTTATCAAATCGAAAAATATCGACGCCTTGAAAAACGTTGACGCGCGCGGAAAAATTGTCGTTCTTTACAGCGACGGCGCGCCGACTCGCGCTTTTGCGACACGGCTTCCCGTAGGCGTAACGCAAGCCGATTTAACGGGCGCGCGCGGCAGCGATTGGGTTGACCCGCTGACTTACGCCAAACAAAAAGGCGCGGTCGGCGTCATTATCGTCGCGTCGAACGACGCCGCGCAGAATTGGGAAAGATGGTCTAGATCGTCCGTAACTGCGCGCGCTTTTGTCGAAAAATTCCGCATCGAAACTTCTTTGCCGACGATTTTCGTTTCGCAAAAAGCGGGCGATGCGTTGTTTGCCGACGCCGCCAAAGCGCCGTATCGAATGAGCGATTCAAACGCTTCGACAATTTTGAATGCGAGCCAAACCGTCAGCTTTAACGCCGCGATAAAACCGGAAAGAGTTTATACGCAAAACGTCGTGGCGATTTGGGAAGGCTCTGACCCGAATTTGAAAGCGGAAATGGTCGCTGTCGGCGCGCATTACGATCACATCGGCATCAGCCAGAATTCGCAAACGCCTGACAAAATAAACAATGGCGCGGACGACGACGGTTCGGGGACGACGGCGATTTTATCGATTGCCGAAGCGCTCGCAAAATCGGCGAAACGCCCGAAACGCTCCGTTCTTTTCGTATGGCACTGCGGCGAGGAAAAAGGTTTGTGGGGAAGCCAGTATTTTACGAATTTTCCGACCGTCGATTTGAAAAACGTCATAGCGCAGCTAAACATCGATATGATTGGGCGCAGCAAAAAGGCAAATGACGCCAATCCGAAAAACGCGAATTTGTCGGGCGAAACGGAAGTATATGTTATCGGCTCGGAAATGATGAGCAGTAAATTAGGCGCGGAAGTCAAAGCTGTCAACGACGCATATTTGAAATTAAAATACGATTTTCGCTACGACGACACCAAAGACCCGAACCGTTTCTTTTTCCGTTCAGACCATTTCAATTACGCACTTAAGGGAATTCCGATTGCGTTCTGGTTCGACGGCGTTCACGAAGATTATCACCAGCCGGGCGACGAGCCGCAGAAAATCGATTACAACAAAATGCAGATGGTCGCGCGGACGATTTTTCTAACGATGTGGGAAATAGCCGATTTGAAGGAACGCCCGAAAGTCGACAGGCAATTGCCGCCGGAACTGATGACGAGATAGTGAAAAACTAAAAGTGAAAAGTGAAAAGTGAAAAATGGACAAGGAAATTAATTAAAATTCCTTTGTCCATTTTTCACTTTTCGTTATTCGTTTTTAGTTATTTTACGGTTGTTTGGTTTGCTCGACGACGAGCGCGCTTAAAAAACTGTCCTGAATAGTTTTTTCGAGGAACAACTGCGTGTGCAGACCGCAGCCGAAAAACGAAGATTTCAGCGGGAAAATGTTCATTATTTCTTTCGTGCCGCCTTCGCTCGCTTCGCTTTCGGCAAGCAAGGATCTTTTTGTAACTCGTCCGTCGCCGATGGCAAACATCGCCGCTTTTAGTTCTTCTTTTTTAATTTCCCGCCCGCCCACAGTCTTGATGTCGCGCGCGTCCGTTACGGTCAGCCAGCGGTCTTTTTTATCGTTGTGCATCAGCAACACGGCGTCGAGCGTCGGCTGGCAGTTGCCGCCGAATGCGTAAAGAAGAATCGGCGATTTCTTTGTCGGCGCGTCGAGCGCGAGATTGAAACGCTTTGCCCGGTTAAGAACCGCCGCAAAATATGCGCGAACTTGCGCGGACGTGGTTTGCGCTAAAATCCGGTCGTCAAAATTGGCGTCTTTCCCCAATTTAACCGGCTTGATTTCTTTGTTTTCCAGTGCCAGACGGTCGGCGTCTTTGAGTTTGCTCAAAAACTTCGGGTCGTTGACCGCGCCCCAGCCGTATTTGCTCCACGTTGCCGGATTATACAAATCAATTTTGAGCGGCTTCAGATTTTCGTCCAAAAACCGCGCCCCCGTTTGATGCGGCATCAATTGAAACAGCGACGGCGAAGTCAAAACATCTTCGGGTCGAAAGTCGTCAATAAACGGCAGATTGCGCGTGCTGACGACCGTCGAGCCGTTAATCAGAGCATTGAAAGCGTCGAACGCGCCTTCGTTCGGCGTTCCGAACATAAGAAGTTTGTTGATGTGCCGCGCGCCCGCCCACGTCGGAACGAGCTTTCTGCCTTCGGGCGGCAAATCCGCCGTGCCATACATCGCCGCGTAACGCCCGATAAGTCCGCCCATCGAATGCGCGATAATGTCGAATTTCAAGTTGGGACGTTTAACGGAGCGTTTAACGGCTTCGATTTTTTGAATTAAAAGCCGCGCCGTTTCCACGTTGTCGCGCCGCCAGTCGTATGGAAAAACGTAGAAAACATCGGTTGCCTGCGGCTTCGTCCAGTCGGCTTCGGCATATCCGCGCGCTTTGAGCGCATCAATCAAGCCTTGATAAACTTCGAGGTCGGGCAGAATGCCGGGCAGTTTGACTTCGCGGATAATGTCTTTTGCAACAACATTGTCGCGGTTTGCGGTCAGATTTGCCGAAGTCATCGGAAGACGCAAATCGTCGTCTTTTTCGCGGCGCACTTCAAACCAGACCGTTTTGCCCGTCTTAGAATTGACGAGCTGCGAGCCTTGTATGCCGGGAATAATAATGACCGGATTTTTCCCCGCCGTTTGCGTTTGCGGCGTTGATTGCTGCGCTGCTCTTGCGGCGGGCGACGACGTTGGCGTTGGCTGTTGCTTCTGCGCGTTCGCGTCAGCCGAACACAATAGGAACAGAGCGAACGCCAGATTTAATAAAAATGAAATTTTTGTTTTCGACATTTGAAAAATATTAAAATCTCTTAAACTTTTGAACTATTTATCAGTTTTTATGACGCGCGGCGATTTATAAGACTTGCGACAAACCCCGCGCCGAAACCGTTGTCGATGTTGACGACCGAGACGTTTGACGCGCACGAATTGAGCATTCCCAGAAGCGCCGCCAGCCCGCCGAACGATGCGCCGTAACCGACCGAAGTCGGAACGGCGATGACCGGAACTTTGACGAGTCCGCCGACGACCGACGGAAGCGCGCCTTCCATTCCGGCGACGACGACGACGACGCGCGCACCTTGTAAAACTTCACGTTCGGACAAAATGCGGTGAATTCCCGCAACTCCGGCGTCCCAGATTCGGTTGACGCGATTGCCCATCGTTTCGGCGACGAGCGCGGCTTCTTCGGCAACGCTGATGTCGCTCGTTCCGGCTGTTACGACGGCGATTTCGCCCGCGCCGTATTCGGTTTTATCACGCCGCAGGCTAATCAAATTCGCCGCTTCGTGCCATTCGGTTTCAGCCAAAACATTGCGAACTTCGCCGAAAGTCGCCGCGTCCGTGCGCGTAATCAAGACGTTCGGCGCGTGTTCGATGAGCTTTTCAAAAATCCCGACAATCTGCGCGCGCGTTTTTCCCGCGCCGAAAATCACTTCGGGAAAACCTTGACGTTCGGCGCGCGCGTGGTCGACGCGCGCGTAACCGATGTCTTCGTAAGATAGGTTTTTTAGGCTTTCGGTTGCTTGGCTTGTCGAGAGCGCGCCGGATGTGTGCGCCGCTAAAATCCGTTCGATGTCGTCGTTTTTCATAAATGAGATTTTAGCCGCCTGCTTGAATTTTTAACAACCTGCGCGTTTTGAGCAAAAAAAAGCGGCGAACCGAAATTCACCGCTTTTTTCCCACAATCATCAAAGGAGTTAAACATTCAAACCAGAAGTCCGACATATTTATAAGACAGAGAAATCTTGAGAAACATAGAAGCCACAGCACTTTGGCTTACCGGCTTCAGCAAAATTTCGCTGTCTAAAAATTTCGGATTCGTCTTCTTCATCTTCGTAACCAACCGCATTTGGTCTTTCAATCGTTTTTACCTTAAGCAATTCAAATGCCATTTATCAAAATCCTTTATTCATCGAAGCGCGGCTGTTTCCCGTCGATTGAAAAACTTGATTTCGTCATTCTAAAATCGTTCAGCTTGCCCGAATTTCTCACAGCCGCTTGCATCGAAAACATACAAGAGAAACACGCGCCGTCAAATTGTTTTTCCCGCGTGTTCGCCTTGCATTTCGCAAAAATGATAAAGTTGTTCGTATGGAATTGACGCTTGCCGTAACCGGCGCATCCGGCACGATTTACGCGCATCGAACTTTGCAGCTTCTGGCGGCAAGTGGCGCGGTCGAGACGATAAATTTGATAATGTCTGGAACATCCGCGACGGTTGCGCAGGTCGAAATGAACGTCAATCTGCGCGAGCCGACAATCGAGCGAATCAACGATTGGCTCGGACTCGAAAAAAATTCAAAACTGATACGCTTCTGGAAACTCGATAATCTCGCCGCGAAACCCGCGAGCGGTTCAAACAAACAAGCCGGAATGATAATCGTGCCGTGTTCGATGGGAACTTTGGGAGCAATCGCTTCGGGCGCGGGAACGAACTTGATACATCGCGCGGCGGACGTAACTTTAAAAGAAAACCGCAAACTGATTTTAGTTCCGCGCGAAACGCCGTTTAACCAGATTCATCTTGAAAATATGTTGAAACTGTCTCGCGCCGGCGCGACCATTCTGTCGGCAAGCCCGTCATTTTACCATAAACCGAAAACGATTGACGATTTGGTCGCCCATTTGTGTTACCGGATTTTAGACCAATTCGACATTCCGCACTTGCGCAAAACGCAATGGACAGGCGACGAAATTTAGGTTTAGGAGAATGGAAAATGAATGAATTGAAAAAACTGAATCGGATTTTATTTTTATCTTTTTTATTTCTCGCAGCAATTAGAAGTCTCCCCGCTCAGGAACGCTATGTTCTTCCAGTTGACGAAGGGAAAAAGGTTGCGTCATTCGCAACCTTTCGACAAAAGTTAATTGAAGCCGTCAAAATTCACGATGAGAAATTTATACTTAGCATTCTTGACCGAAACATTGCGAACAGTTTTGGCGGCGGCGGCGGAATTGAAGAGTTTAAGGAAACTTGGAAAATCAACAATCCGAAAAGCGAATTTTGGAATGAAATGCAAGCCGTTGTTTCAAACGGCGGCGTCTTTTCAAACAAATATACATTTGCCGCTCCTTATAGTTTTGAGAAATTTCCACAAGATTTGGACGCTTTTGAACACCAAGTAATTTTTGGCAGCAATATAAATTTGCGTTCTAAGCCTGAAAGTTCATCAAAACTAATCGCGCAGTTGTCTTACAATGTCGTCAAAGTCGATTACGAAAAATCCGTTAAAGATAAAACAGACGAGGAAAAATACCTTTGGCTAAGAGTAGAAACTTTAGGCGGCAAAAAAGGTTTCGTCAGCGCAAAATACGTTCGCAGCCCAATTGATTACAGAGCGATTTTTGAAAGAAAAAACGGCAGATGGAAAATGACTGCGTTTATTGCCGGTGACTAAAATGTCAAAAAACACAGTCGAAAGATTTTCCAACCGCGTCGAAAATTACGTTAAATATCGTCCGCATTATCCGAACGAAGTTCTGCAATTGTTTCAAGCGGAAATGAATTTGCAAACGTCTTCGGTCGTTGCCGATGTCGGTTCGGGAACGGGTATTTCGGCGCGAATGTTTTTGGAGAACGGCAATCGGGTTTTCGGCGTCGAGCCGAACGCGGCGATGCGCGCGGCGGCGGAAAAAATCTTGTGCGAATTTTCAAATTTTCAGAGCATTGACGGCACTTCCGACGCGACGACGCTTGACGCGGAAAGCGTTGATTTCGTTGTCGCGGCGCAGGCGTTTCACTGGTTCGACAAAACAAAAACACGCGCCGAATTTAAAAGAATTCTCAAACAAAACAGTTTCGTCGCGCTGGTTTGGAACGAAAGGCAGCTTGATACAAATGAATTTCTGCGCGCTTACGAAAATTTTATAATCAAATTCGGCACTGATTACGAGCAACTCAGACACGATAATATCGACGAAAATATTTTGAAAGATTTTTTTCAAACCGATTTCCGCCGCGCGACTTTTCAAAACGTTCAAACGCTTGATTTTGCTGGCTTAAAAGGCAGACTTCTGTCGTCTTCGTATATGCCGACCGAAGAAAATTCGGCTTATGAAACGATGATAAAAGAATTGAAAGACTTGTTTGCAGATTACGCAAAAAACGATAGAATAAATATCTTATACGACACGAACGTTTTCTACGCGCGAATTTGATTTTCCGCTCCTTGTTTCACGCATTCGATTATGACAGTTCAACCCGAGAAAAAAACCATCACCGTCGCGCATTCGCCGGATTCGGACGACGCTTTTATGTTCTACGGTTTGGCGACCAACAAATTGGAAACCGCCGGCTTAAAATTTGAACACACGCTCAAAGACATTCAAACGCTGAACGAAGACGCTAAAAAAGGAGTTTTCGACGTAACGGCAATCAGCTTTCACGCCTACGCTTACGTCGCCGACAAATACGCCCTTTTGCCGCACGGCGCGAGCATCGGCGACAAATACGGTCCGATTCTCGTATCGAAAGAACCGCGCCGCGCCGAAGAAATTCCGAATATGAAAATCGCCGTGCCGGGCGAATTGACGAGCGCGTTTCTAGCTTTAAGAATTTACAATCAGGATTTTGAATACGTCGTCGTGTCGTTCGATAAAATCATCGACTATGTAAAAGCGGGCAAAGCCGACGCGGGGCTTCTTATTCACGAAGGACAGCTTTTTTACAAACAAGTGGGACTCGATAAAGTCATCGACTTGGGCGAATGGTGGTTCGAGAAAACAGGCTTGCCGCTGCCGATGGGCGGAAATGTTATTCGGCGCGATTTGGGCGAAAAACTGATGCACCAAGTTTCCAAACATCTGCACCGCAGCATCAAATACTCGCTCGACCACCGCGAAGACGCGCTCGCCTACGCGATGCAGTTTGCGCGTGATATGCAGCCGGAGCTTGCCGACCGCTTTGTCGCTATGTGGGTCAACGAACTGACACTAGATTACGGCGAGCGCGGACGAAAAGCCGTGCGACTGCTGCTCGACGAAGGTTTCGAGAAAGGCATTATTCCGAACAAAGTCGAAGTCGATTTTGTCGAATAACGAACGGTTAAAAATTGAAAAGCGGGCGAAGAATATATTAAAAAATTCTTCGCCCGCTTTTTGTTTTAAATTGTATTTACGGATTGATTAAAACGTAAAGCCTGTCCGCCCAATCGGATTTCGAGTTTTTGAGCATTTCGTATTGAATGCTTGCCGCGTCGCGGTCGCCTGCTTTGACATACGCTTTTCCCAGATTAAAACGCGCCTTGTCGAAATCGGGATTGACGTTAACGGCGTTGTTGAAGGCGTCGATACTTTCGTCGATTTTGCCTAACTCGAAATAACTTTCGCCCAAATAATTGTAAATTTTCGCGTCCGATTTATAGGCTTTCAATTGCTCGAAAGCGGCGAGCGCTTCTTTGAAACGGCTTTGTTTGAACAATGCCGCGCCGAGTCGCTCGATGGCGTTGGCGTGGTCGGGTTTAAGCGCGACGGCGCGCCGATATGCAAGAATTTCTTCATCTGCGCGGTTTAATTTATTCAACGTCAAACCGAGCGCATATTGAATGTCGGCGTTGTCTGGGTTGAGCCGCGCAGCTTGCCGGTAAGCGTCCGCCGCTTCTTTGAATTGTCCGAGCGCAAAGCTCGACGCGCCGATGTTGACAAAAGTTTCCGCCCATTCGGGACGAAGGCGCGCGGCTTGTCGGGACGCACGCAGCGCTTCGGCGTGTTTGCCTAAAACGCCATAGCAAAATCCGGCTTGATACCAGCTTTCCGCGTAATTCGGGTCAATCTCGACGGCGCGTTCAAAATAAGTCAGCGCGCGCGCATAATCGTCGCGCGACAAAATTCCCAAGCCCTGCGAATACAAACTTTCCGCCGCCGCGCGCTTGTTTTTCTGCGTTTCGGTGTTTAAAGACGCGAACGTTTGCGGCGCGCCGATTTTCAATTGCGCGATGCGCTCAGACGGCACGGCGAAATTCAAACTCTGTCCTTCAGCCGCCTGCAAAGTCGCCACGCCGACCACTTGCCCGCGCATATTGACGACGGGCGAGCCGCTCGAACCCGAAGAAATCGGCGCGGTAATTTGAATGATTTTTCCGTATCCGGCAATCTCGCGGACGGCGGAAACGATGCCGTTCGAGACAGAGCCTTCCAAGCCGTATGGATTGCCGACGACGACAATCGATTCTCCTTCCTGCGGCGCGATTTTTTCAATCGGCAGGGCAATCGCCGCCTCTTTCGGAACATCGACTTGCAGAAGCGCCAAGTCCCCCTCGCCGTCAATCGCCAAAACGCCTTTGACCGCGTAGCTTTTGCCGCTGACCAGATGAATTTCGGCGCGATTTGCTTTTTCGATGACGTGTCGATTGGTTACGATTCGGTCGGCGGCGACGAAAAAACCGCTGCCGCGTGAGAGCGTCGCTCCCTTCGCGTCGAAAGTTTCAATCGCCACCGCCGACGGTTTTATACGCCTGACCAGTTCGGGCAGAAAGTCCTGCGCCGCCGCAAAAAACGCGCACGATGCAATAAAAATAAGAACGGTAAAAATTTTGGAGACGGAAAATTTCATCTTGCAGACGCTTTCGGCTTCGGGCGTTTCCTTTTCCACTGAAAATTATAAGTTTTTTGCTCGCGGCGAACAAATTTTCAGTCGCTTGATAAAAAGTCAAGACAAATTAAAACGGATAAACCGTTCGCTGTTCGCTGTCAACTGTTCGTTGTTTTTTATAAAAAAAAATTTTTTTGAAAATTATCGAATAGTTAATAGCGAACAGTTAATAGCTGTGTTTCGGTCAAACTTATCGCTTTAAATTCTAAAGGAGAAGCGCTGAAACTTCGGCGGCGTTTGAAAAACTTCGCGCAAACTCGGCAAGCTCGGCGAAGTTTCGCAAAAACCCGTCGGCTGAAAAATGCGCGCGCGTCCGCTCGTCGTCAAACGCTCTGCCGCCGACGACGAGCAAAGTGTCTGTTTTCGCTATTTGTGCGCGCAACCTTTGGAAATCACAAAACCGGCGTTCCGGCTCGGTCAACATCGTCGCCGAAAGACAGACAAAGGCGGGCGCGCGGCGCAGAATTTCTTTTGTCAAATTGGGAAACGGCGTGTTTGCGCCGAAGTTTATTGTTTCCCATCCTTCGTTTTCAATCGTCATCTGCGCCAGATACGTTGGCAATTCGTGCAAATCGCCCGCTGCGGCGCAACACATCGCAAGCCCCTGATTACTTGCGGAGACGGGCAGCGCAGCGCGCAATTTGTAAATAGCCGCGTGCGCGACACGCGACGCGAGATGTTCTTCGGTTACGCTGATTTTCCCGCCCGCCCACATCTCGCCGATTTGCGACATCGCCGGACAAACAATCCGGTCGCAAATTTCGGCTGGCGATTCACCGCTCAAGTGCGCGCCGATAAGAACGTTTGCCGCTCCTTCTTCGCAGCCTTTGATAAGGGAGCGAAAAAATGCCGAATCAGTTTGATTTTTACTCGCGCAGTAGACGCGGGAAGAAACCGCTAAAACCGATTCGCCGCCGAGACATTTTTTTTCTCCCAAGCCTTGCTCGCGCTGAAACCGCGCGACTTCTTCGGCGCGAAAACGGCGATGACCGCCGCTCGTCCGCTCCGAGTCGAGAAGTCCGGCTGCCTGCCAGCGCTTAACGGTCGCGTCGCTGACGCGGCACAGGCGCGCGACTTCTTTTGTTGTGAGGCACTTTAAATCTCCCATTCCAAATTACAAGTTTATAAAATTTTTGCTTTAAATTAAGTTCGAGCCGCAAACAAAGGGGAAGTTTTCGTTATTTTTACTTTACTAAATCGCGCGGCAATCACAAATTATTTTATCCGACATCCAATCTTTCACGCTCGATTCGCAAATTTTTCAAATCGCCAAGCGCGGCGAGCGCAAGATTTTCGGTGCGAAAAAACTCGCCGGCAAGCTGCGCGATTTCTTCGGCGCGAACCGCTTCGATACAGGCAAGAGTTTCGTCAAGAGAAATAATTTTGCCGAAAGTTATTTCCTGCTGCGCCAGATTTGCGGCGCGTGCGGCGGAATCTTCCAAACCGAGCAGAATCGCCGCGTGCGCCTGGTCTTTAGCGAGTCGAAGTTCCATTTCCGTTACGCCGAATTTTTTTATTTTGCGAATCTCGTCAATCGTCAAATCGATTGTTTCGTTCAGATTTGCGGGTGATGTCGCGGCGAAAATCGAAAAAACGCCGCAGTCGGCAAAAGACATCGCGCTCGCGCCGACCGAATAAGCCAGCCCGCGCCGCTCGCGTATCTGCTGCCACAAACGCGACGAAGTTCCGCCGCCGATAATGCTTTCGAGCAAATGCGCGGCGTAACGCTGTTCGCTGCCCGACGCAATCCACGGCGCGGCGATTAGCAAATGCGCCTGTTCAAGTTCGCGCTTTTTCTTCAGAATAATCGGCGCGGCAAGCAGCGGACAATTTGATGTTTCGGGTTTAAAGTCGAAATTTTCGCCGCCGGAATCTTCGATTTCGCCAATGGAATTTGAACTCTGAAATTTAGAATTTGAAGATTTGGAATCGTCTGTTTGAGCCGCAAAAAGATTGTTCGCAATCGTTTCGATATCGGCGTGCCGGACATTTCCCGCCGCCGCGACGATTAAATTTTTCGGTTGAAAAAGCCGCGCGTGATAATTTTGCGTCGTTTCGCGGTCGAATGTGCAAGCGGTGCGGCGCGTGCCTTCAATCGGCAAGCCGAGCGCGTGTTCGGGGAAAAACGCGGCTTGAAAAATTTCGCCCAGAAATTCTTCGGGCGTGTCTTCAACCATTTTCATTTCTTCGACGATAACGCGCCGCTCGCGCCGCAATTCCTTTTCGTCGAAAAGCGGATTGCAGAGCATATCAGCCAGCAAATCAAACGCCTGCGGCAAACTTTTGTCGGCGACTTTCAAGATGAATCCGACGTTTTCGTGCGACGTAAAAGCGTCGAAGTTTCCGCCCAGACGGTCGATTTCGACGGCGATGTCGAGCGCCGTTCGCCTTGTCGTTCCTTTGAAAACCGCGTGTTCGATAAAATGCGAAATGCCGTTTAAGTGTTCGGGTTCGTGGCGCGAACCGCGTCGCGTCCAAACGCCGAGACTCGCTGAGCGCGCGCCCGTCATCCGTTCGGTCAAAACGGTCAACCCGTTGGCAAATCGCGTGGTCTGTATGTTTTCTTTCATCGTTTCAAATGCAAACTTTTATCGTAGCATAAACAACGGAGACGACGAATTCGAGGAAAATTCAAACAATCAGCGCAGACACGGGAGCGGGCGGCGATATAAAAAAGAAATCGAATTGTTCGGTGCTTGTTGACGCGGTTTGATAAATTTGCGCTAATTACAAAAAGCGGAAAATTTGCGGCGGATAAAATTTCCGACCCATTTGCAATTTAGAATTAACGGACGAAAATGAGCGATAAACGACTTGCGATTTACTACGAACACCCGGAATGGTTTCGCGCGCTGTTCGCCGAACTGGAAAAGCGGGGCGTGCCGTTTGAAAAAATCGACGCGGCAAGCCATTTTTATAATCCGAAAGAGGCGAACGATTTTTCGCTTCTCTTTAATCGAATGAGCGCGTCGGCGTATTTGCGCGGACACGGGAATGCGGTTTTTTACACGCGCGGCTTTCTGGCGAGTCTGGAAAAATCGGGCGCGCGCGTCGTCAACGGCTTCGATGCGTTTGAAATCGAAACTTCCAAAGCCCTGCAAATCGCGTTATTTCAATCGCTCGGCGTCGATTTTCCCGAAACGCGCGTTATCAATTCAATTGACAAAGCAGTTGAGGCGGCAAAAGAATTGCGCTTTCCCGTCGTCGTCAAGCCGAACATCGGCGGGCGCGGCGCGGGAATTATTAAATTTGATTCGATTGAAGATTTACAAACGGCGGTCGCGGAAAATCTGATTGATTTAGGAATCGATTCGACGGCGCTCGTGCAGGAATTTGCGCCGAAACGAGGCGAACATATCAACCGCGTCGAAACTCTCGGCGGCAAATTTTTGTATGCGATAAAAATCTTTCCGCAGGGCGAAAATTTCAATTTGTGTCCGGCGGAAATCTGCCAAATCGAAGACGCGCAGCAAACGAGCGGCATTTCCGTCGTCGGCGAAATGTGCATCGCCGACGCGCCCAAAAGCGGTTTGAAAATCGAAGCGTTCGAGCCGCCGCCGGAGATTATTGAAACGGTCGAGCGAATCGTCAAAGCGGCGAAAATCGATGTCGGCGGCGTCGAATATCTGATTGACGAACGCGACGGGCGCGCGCTTTTTTACGACATCAACGCGCTGTCGAATTTCGTCGCCGACGCCGTGAATTTAATCGGGTTCGACCCGCACGAAAAACTTGTGAATTTTTTGCAGCAGGAGATTGAAAAATGCGCTACGGATACTGGATGCCGGTCTTCGGCGGTTGGTTGAGAAACGTCGAAAACGAAGCGATGGAAGCGAGTTGGAATTATGTCAAAAAACTCGCAAAACGTTCCGAAGAAATCGGTTTCGATTTGTCGCTCGTCGCCGAATTGAATTTAAACGACATCAAAGGCGTCGATGCGCCGTCGCTCGATGCGTGGTCAACCGCCGCCGCATTAACGGCTGTAACCGACACGCTCGAATTGATGGTCGCCGTGCGTCCGACGTTTCACAATCCGGCGCTGCTTGCCAAACAAGCGGCAAATATTGACCGCATCGGCGGCGGAAATCGCCTTTCTTTAAATGTCGTTTCTTCTTGGTGGGCGGGCGAAGCCAAAAAATACGGCGTCCAATTTGACGAACACGACGACCGCTACGCGCGCACTTCCGAATGGCTCGAAATCGTCAATCGTCTGTGGCGGGAAGACCATTTTTCTTTTTCGGGCGGTTATTACAAACTTGAAGACGCCGTGATGCAGCCGAAACCCGTAAAAAAACCGATAATTTATGCGGGCGGCGAGTCGGAAAAAGCTAAAGATACCATTGCGCGACAATGCGACGCTTACGTGATGCACGGCGACGCACCTGAACGCGTTAAAACGAAAATCGAAGATATGGAAGCGCGGCGCGCGCGCCTTGATTTGCCGCCGATGATTTACGGCGTCGCCGGTTATACGATTGTGCGAGATGCGGAAGAAGACGTGCGCAGGGAAATCGAAAGAATTACGGACGTTAAACAATCAGCCGCCGGTTACGGAAATTATCAGGACTGGCTCTCGAACACGAAACTCGAACAGCAAGTTTCATTGGAAGATTACTCGGTTTCAAATCGCGGCTTGCGTTCGGGTTTAACGGGAACACCCGCTCGGGTTGCCGAACGTGTCGGCGAATTCGAGCGAGCCGGAGTTAATCTTCTTCTTCTGCAATGCAGCCCGCAAATCGAAGAAATGGAGCGTTTCTCCGAAGCCGTAATCGCTAAAAACTCTGCTAAATCGGCAGCATAAAAGTTTTTTAATTTTTGCCGCAGATTAACGCGGATAAAAATAAAAAATCTTATCCGCGTCATCCGCGTTAATCTGCGGCTAATTTATTTTCTCAATTTCCAATCGCATTAAACAAAAGCGGAAACGTCGCCAAACTCTGACCGCGATACTGCGGGCGAAAGCCGAATAAAATTATCTTGCCTTTGCCCCTCGGAATTTCGACAAGCGCGGCTTTTCCCGCAATTTTTTGCGCGCCCAGAGCATAGCCCGAAAGCAGAATGTCTTTCGGGTTTTCGGGATAACGCGCGATGACGAAAACTGACGGCTCGGTGCTAACTCCGGTCAACTCAAACGCGGGCGAGTTTTCAAACCACGCGATTGATTCTTTCGGCATTCCTTTGGCGATTGACGAAGTCGTGTCGAGTTCGGTGCGTAGAATCGAGCCGGGAATGAAAAAATCCTTGCGCGCTAAACCTTGCGTTACGTCGCGGACGGGCAAATTGAATTGTTCGATGGCGAAGTTTGAAGCGCGGTTGAAAAAGACCAGAGTTCCGCCCGCTTCGACAAATTTCTTTAAGTTTGCCACGCCGTCTTTCCCGATTCCGCCCGTGTATTCGTCGGGCATCGCGCCTTTTGGAAAACCGTTTAAGATTTGATTCGGCAATTGGTCGGGGAAGATGATTGTTTTTGGTATTTCATTGTTCCAAACGCCTGCGCGAATTTCTTTGTCAAAAACCGAGCCATATTTAAATTTATTTTCGTAGTCGGGGGAAAAACTGCCATACTTTTCAAATACCCAACGAGTCCAGCCTTCGTCCATTGAAGGAACGCTTGATTTGTAAAGAAAAATCTTGGTCGGTTCTTTATCTTTTGGGCTGTTACCGCGTTCTACTATTTCTTTGACTATTTTCGGCATTTTGAGCCGGTCATAAACTTTATTTACAGTTGTATTCGTCAATAAAGCTAAATTGTGTGCCGTAACATCATAAGGCGGGACTGGCTGACCTTTTTCGTCTCGTAAGTCTGGATAAATTTGCGGCTCAATTATGGCTTTAGCAAAACTTGCGTAAGGCTGGTCTAAACGAACTACGACTGTATGATTGCTTGAGTATTCAGTTTCATATCTTTTTAATACTTCTACTCCTGCACGTTCTAAAGCATCAATCAGCGTAAACTCATAGTAACTTTTTTCTCCGTCAATAATATAAGCCAAAAGTTCGCCTTTCTTTCGCGGTCTGACCGCTTCTTTGCCAATCGCGTAAAATCTCTTGAGCCAAGTTTCCCGATTGTCCGAAGCGTGTTTCAGCAAACTGAAAGCCGCCGTCGTCATATAGTTTGTGATGTCGCGCAGATGCCATTCGCCGCCTTTCCAGACGGGCGAAAAGTTTGCGGATTCTTTCCGCACGTCGT
>JAABUN010002852.1_pt1 | contig 28898 bp, 21 predicted proteins | sample 5559311 | NCBI WGS metagenome assembly JAABUN01 (sample SAMN10711877, study PRJNA513370) | rock metagenome | isolation source: Antarctica rocks | place: Antarctica: Victoria Land, Siegfried Peak sud | reverse complement strand
TAGCAGCACCGAGACATTGTCGGAGTAAAAGTTTGCCACGGCAAGGTCAAATTTGCCATCTCCGTTAAAGTCGCCTACTGCTACAGAATAAGAACCATCACCGGTGGGATAAGAAACTGCCGGGGCATAGGTGCCGCTGCCACTGTTCAGCAGCACCGAGACATTGTCGGAGAAATTATTTGCTACGGCAAGGTCGGATTTGCCGTCTCGGTTGAAGTCTCCCACTGCTACAGATTGAGGACCATCACCGGTTGGATAAGAAACCGCCGGGGCAAACGTGCCATTGCCACTGTTTAGCAGCACTGAGACATTGTCTGAGAAGATATTTGCCACGGCAAGGTCGGATTTGCCGTCTCCGTTGAAGTCTCCAACTGCTACAGAAAAAGCACCATCACCGGTTGGATAAGAAACTGCCGGGGCAAACGTTCCATTGCCGTTGTTAAGGAGCACTGATACATCGTTTGTGAAAAAATTCGCCAGTGCCAGATCGGGTATGCCATCTCCGTTGAAATCACCTGCTGCTACAGATTCAGGACCATCACCGGTTGGATAAGAAACCGCTGGGGCAAACGTTCCATTGCCGCTGTTTAGGAGCACGGAGACATTGTCGGAGCCAAGGTTCGCCACTGCAAGGTCGGGTTTGCCGTCTCCATTGAAGTCGCCTACTGCTACAGAGTTAGGATTACTACCAACTGGGTAGGAAACCGCCGGAGCAAATCCATTGCCATTGTTCAGCAGCACCGAGACATTGTTGGAGCCAAAATTTGCTACGGCAAGGTCGGATTTGCCGTCTCCGTTAAAGTCGACAACTGCTACTGATCGAGGATTACCACCGGTTGGGTAAAAAACCGCCGGGGCAAAGCTTGGTGTCGGGCATGAGCCGCTTTGTGCTCGCAAAACACCGCTTGCCAGCACAAACAACAGCATTATTGTGAGGGGAGTTGCGCTGGTTGTGTTTTTAATTTCGTTATTCTGAAATGCAGACAGGAAGTGTAGCACTTCTTTCATGATTAATGTTATTTGATTTTGAAATGATGTTTTAATCTCCTCTCTTGTGTTTTTCCACTTTTACGGGGAAAGCTTAAGGTATTTATGATTTACTGCTGTAAAGGAAGCTATTCCGTATGCGGAAGTCAATAGCAAATTCCTGCTATAAGGAAACCCTCTAAGTCTGCCCCGCGGCAGACAGGTCCTCCCTAAGGGAGACTTTAGAAACTTTCCTCAATAAGTAGCAGTGGAAAAAATAACTACTAAAGATGTGTTTTTATGGATGCCATCGGAAAACACCAAAATTCCTAACGGGGCTTTGAAGCCAAACAAATGAACATTGCTGATTTTTTTGTTGCAGTAGAAGTGTGCGACGCAACGAAGATGCCACGAAAAACTAGTGCCGGTATCAAAAAAATGAAACCGGCATCATTACTATTATCACAATGACACTTGATTAAATCGTCAAAAAAATCAGCATTAGAAAGAAAACCCACTACACAAGACGTTCCTTAATGGCAAGGCTTACTGCTTCGGTAGCGCTGCTTACATAAAGCTTGTCGTAAATATTGCGGATATGGTTGTTAACTGTGTTGTAAGCAATCTTGCATTCGTTTGCTATTATCTTGTAACTGCATCCTTTTACAAGTAAAGCGAGAATTTCTTTTTCCCGCCCGGTAAGATGATAATCTTTTTTCGCAGAATGCTCTTCTGCAAAGTAATGAAGCACTTTTGCTGCAATGCTGCCCGTCATGGGTGCGCCGCCATTTAATGCTTCTCTTAAACTTTCGAGGAATTTTTCAGGAGTTGTTTTTTTAAGCAGGTAACCATTAGCGCCGGCTCTTAAGCTATCAAAAATTTTATCATTCTCTTCAAAAATCGTTTGTATAATAATGGGAAGCACATTAAACTGTTTTCGGATGATTTTTGTTGCGTCAATGCCATTCATTCCCGGCATATCAATATCCATTATCACAAGGTGTGGTCGCGTTGCCGCTACGTCTTCTATAAGATTATTGCAATTTTTAAAAGTGCCTGCGCATTCAAAATCGGGTGAAAGATTCAGCAGCATCGCCACGCTGTTAAGGCGTTCCTCGTTATCGTCGAACAGGATGATTCTATAAGCCATTTAGTAAAAATAAGAAAGACGGTTAATATCGGCTATAGCAAATATTTGCTATGACCGCTGAATATTTCAGAAGACAAGTGTAACAGTAGTTCCCTGCATATATGCTGAATCAACAGATAGCCGGCCTTTCATTTGGGATGCTCTTTTGTGCATATTGGAAAGACCATTGCCGTTTTTTGGGTGTTGTACATCAAAACCTTTTCCATCATCTTTTATCGTCATGCTCAAATGAGGACTTGCACTTTCTATTTTTACCCAAATGTTTTTGCACTCGCTATATTTTGCGGCATTATGCATGGCCTCTTTGAAAATGAGGTAAAAGTTTTTACGGTTGGCCATTCTCATTTTTTGACTGCTTAATTGTTTGTCAGTTTCAAAATGAAAATAGATGTCTTTTGATTCCAAAAACTCTGTACCAAAACTTTGCATGCGGTTAAACACATTTTCCATTCCATCCATACTGCCTTTTACACTCCAGATAATATCGCTCATTCCTTCCTGTGCAATCTGCGCATTTTCTTTTATCTTTTCCAGCACCTTCTTATGCTTTTCATCATTTGTTTGTATTAACAATGCCTGGCTGTAAAAGCTTATGCTGCTGAGTGTGCTGCCTATTTCATCATGCATATCGGCGCTGATGTGGTTTCGTAATGTTTGCATGTTTAGTGCTCTGCGCAGGATTCTGATGCGTATAATTAAAGAAATGAGGAGAGCAAATAAAACAAAAACAGAGAGCCAAAACCAAACCGTTTCATAGTATTTTTTTCCGATATAAAATTTAAATTGTAGGGAAGAGAATTGATGTTGCAAAAGACCATATTGGTACTTTATTTTCAAAAAATGATCACCTCCTGTTAATTCATTCAATTGAATTTTCCTTTCGCCCACAGGAAGTCTTTGCCAGGAAGAGTCCTGATCAGTACGATAAAAAATATTCCGGCTGTTTGTCTGATCCCATTCCGCAAAATGCAGATGCCAGTTCTGGGTTCTTTCATCCTTATTAAAATGGATATCCGGACCGGTCATATGCTTTTTACTTTTTGTTTCTATTTCATCAATAAAGAGCGGGTAAGCATGAGGAGAAGGCAATTCATTTTCCCTGACTTTTACCAATCCCTGTAATGCAGGCAACATAATATCGCCGTTGGGTAAACGATTGAAAGCGGGCTGACAACCGCCATTAAATTCATTGGTAGATAATCCATCGCTTACATCAAAATACTGGTATAAAAGAGGTGTTTGTGGCATTGCAGAAATTTGCAAAAGATTATCCCTGTTAATCCTGAAAAGTCCTTTATTGGTAGGCACAAGAAAATTATTTTGCCCGTCATTAATACAGGCATGGCTATACAACAGATATCCTTTTTCATCAACAGGTAATTTTAATAATTTATTTTCTTCTGGCTTAAAGAGAAAAATGCCTTTTCCGTAAGTAGTAATCCACCATAAATTATTACTATCAATATTTATATTGCGTACGTCTGAAATTTGATCGCTTAATAAAACCGGGATGAATCTTTTTGCGATCGTATCAATAAAGTATATTCCTTTATTACTTACTCCGACCAATTTTCCGCCTGAAGTTTCTGTCAAATAATAAAAAGACGAAGAGTCAATATTATTTTCAAAAGGAATATACTCCCTCAATTCTTTATCTTGTTCAAAGCCGAGAAATTTGCCGGTTGATATCCAAAATTTTCCCTTTCCTGTTAAAAAAAATGTGCGAAGGTAATTGTCCTTTGTTACAGGATATTTGTTAATTTTCTGCGGTTCTTGTATACGAAAACTAATAACATTTCCTTCTGTTGCAGTCCATATATTTTTTGAAACATCTAATCCCATACTAAGCGTGTGATTAATGGGAACAGGTATTTTGCGGCTGTTGCCGGTGTGGAGATCAAAAAGTAATGAATGACAGGTAAAAATATGGCTGCTGTCTGTAAGCACACTTGCATAGTTATTATTCAGAATATCATCGTTACCGGATTTATAGACGCGAAAAGGCGAGAGATGATAAAGATACACGCCGGCCGTATTGGTAGATACAAATACCATTTTCTTGTTACTATGCAGTATAACAGATGTAATATCTGTAGGAAGGCCTTTTAATGCAGCAATGAATTCTGCGAAAATCTTATTCGCTTTGAACTCCAGTTTGTAAAGGTTATTGTTATTCAAAAGCAGTGGCTGATCATTCAGCTTATCATAGAATAAAAGAGGTTTGCCCTCAGTTAAAACTTTACTGCCCGCTGTTGTACTTACAATTGTTTTATTGATAAGATTGATGCAGTTGCCACTTGCGTTACTATGTAATGCATATACAAAACCATTTCCTGGAATTAAAGTAACGTCATCCTTGTTTTCCTTTGGCCATTGATATACTAATTTTTCGTTTTGAAAAAAATCTATAAAGCTTTCAGATGCCCCTAACCATGAGTTCTCATTTAACCAAAGAGAATTTGAAACCGGCTCATTCCCGGCCATAGTTCTGTGATTGATGTCATTTTCAAAATTTAAATCTTTGATGCTTCTTACATTTCTTTTTCGCAAAGAAAAGTCAACAGAAAAATCATTAATGCCGTACCCGTACATGTTAACCGGGAAATTATTTTTTATAGTAAATATTTCACCTACCCTGTTAGATCCCAAAACATCCCCCTGCAAGCTGGGGAAAAGGTAAAACATCCTGATTGATTTTAAAGAAGGCAGATCTCTTAAGTCAAACACACGTGTATTTGCTCCATCATATCTTACCAATCCCGCTTCGGTAGTTAACCATAAAAAACCCGTAGCCTTGTCGAAATACATGCTCCGCACCGAATTTTGCGGCAGCCCATTATTATCATTGAGTACTTTGCTTAAATACCAGTTATTGTTTAACTGTGCAGAAGAAAAAAAAGAAAATAGTGTAAGCGAAAGGCACAAATAAAGTTTTGGTCCCGTTAGTTTACAAGTGATATGAGACAGGAGAAACAACACAGGTAAGGCTAAAATATAGTTTTTAGGGCAAATGACAAAATTGGTTTTTTCTCTGTAGCCGCAGTTATGTGATCTGCAACAATCCTGCTTTGATTTTTGGTTCCGGGATCGCAAACAAAGGTGAAACAAAGTCATTTCTTAAAAACAGAACTGCCCTGGAAAGTTCTTTCCAGGGCAGTTCATTTCTAAATGCACTGAGTCTTAACGTTGCACAGCCACTTTTATAGTTTGTACGCCTTCTTCACTTATTACTTTCACCATGTACAATCCGGTTGCTTTATTTCCCAGGTTAAAGCTTAAAGTCTGTTTTCCTGCTGTCAATTGTACGTGCCTTCTTTCAACAGTTACTCCTTTAGCATCTGCAATCAACACCTCTGCTTTGTTTGCTTTTGTATTATTTAGCTGCAGGCTAAACTGGCCTTTATTGGGATTGGGATAGGTACTTATTGCAACGTTAAATGTCGTTATAATTTGTTGCACTATTTCTGAAGCCTTGGCAGTAGCGCCGCAACGACCGAATTTGTCACCGTGATTCAGGTGGTCGTTGAACCCTGCCTTGTCCACGCACAAGGTCAGTCCATCGTGGCAAACAATGTATTTAGCTACTTTCTTGTTCAGCGGCTCACAGTCATAAAGATCCGGCACCCCGTCGCCATCGGTGTCGGCCACCGTACCCCACGAGGGCACGTAATCGTCAGACGGATTGTTGGTGAGGTTTACTTGGTTGGAGCCATTTGCGTTCATAGCGTAAATCTCATCGTTGCCATCTCGGTCGGAAAGAAAGGCAATTTTGCTTCCGTCCGGAGAAAACACGGAGTATCCGTCATTAGCCGGATTGTTGGTCAGCCTGGTAACACCGGAACCATCCACATTCATGAGGTAAATATCGAGTTTACCGTTTCGGTCAGAAGTAAAGGTGATCTTCCGGCCGTCGGGGGAAAACACGGGGTACGCATCAGTGGCTGGATTGTTGGTCAGGCGAACTAGATGGGAACCATCCACATTCATAACATAGACTTCTATGTTGCCGTCCCGGTTGGAATGAAAAACAATCGTACGACCATCCGGTGAAAACGACGGATTTGCATCATTTGCTGGATTGTTCGTCAATCGGGTGATGCCCGAGCCATCTACATTCATAATATAGATATCATAGGATTGGCCTACCAGGCTTGCCGCAAAGACAATTTTACGGCCATTCGGCGAAAAGGAAGGTTCGACCTCATACAGCGCATCCGCATTGTACGTAAGGCGGGCAACACCGGAGCCATCGGCGTTCATTATGTAAAGCTCGTTATTTAAACCGAGGGGGCTGCTTCTGAAAACAATCTTTCGCTGATCGGGTGAAAACGCCGGCTCGAGATCAATGGCGTCGGGACTATTCGTCACGTTGGTTTGCGCGGAGCCATTTGCGTTCATAGTATAGATATCTGGGATGTAGCCATCGCGATCAGAAGTAAAAGCAATTTTCCCTTGCGCCGTTACTTGCACAGCATTGCTTAGCAACAGCAGCAAAGCCAGAATTCGCGCCCCCTTTATTAAAAGGCGTTTGGCATTGGGTTGATACAAAAAGGCCAACCCTATTTTATCGCTTTTGCCGGGACGTTGCAGCTGGCTTTTGAGTATAGGGTTTTGAAAAAGTTGGGTGTAGCGGTGTGCCATAATTTTTGTTTTTAAGCGTTGAAGAAAGAAGGCGTTTTATAGTTCATCAGGTTGTAAAAAAGTTCTCACAAGGACACAAAAGTTGTGGTCGTTACGTCTTACAACGCAAGATCATTTTACAATGCCCCTTTTGCAGAATTAATTCAAATAAGGTTGCCCGAAACATCAAACTTGCGTTGTTGGTGCGGCCCAAAATCTGGAACTGGTAATGTTGTTGCCATTTGTATTCCAGTCTTGTGCGTGTGCTGGCTGCACCGGAGCACGAGTAGAAGCGCACGCAATTTTTTTCATAACCAATTTTTAAGTGTTGATAGATAAATGGCCTGTTTTTTATAGGTGATGGGAAGGTGCATTGAAATAGCGGCTGGCGCATTCATTTCACCCTCAATCATTTTTATTCGCCTGTTGAACAACCAGATGACAAAAGCGATTTAAATAACGGTGAAGACAATGATAATGATGAGCGATACGTTTTTTTTCACCTGCCTCATTAGAAACGATACTTCATGGAGGGCAAGTTAGCGGGGCGGAATAGTTGGATGCAAATTTTGCAGGGGACAATAACCTGACAACGACCGGACAAAAAACGGACAAGGGCAAGAAGTGTTGAAAATCAGTATTTTCCGTGCACCTGAGGAGTACCGGAAATGGATAGTTGAGGAAAGACAGATCACTATATAACGCTACATTTCGGCAAGAAAGTTTTCAATATTCGCTTCCGTATCGAGACGCAACCGGCGACGAAGGCGCTGCCTGGTTTTATGAATGGTATCTGCCGATACGCCAAGCATGGACGCCATTTGTTTGGTTTCTAGATGCAAACGGGTAAGCGCAGCCATGCGTTGTTCTGCCTGCGTAATGTCGTTTACATACTCTTTCAGCTTTTGGAAAAAACCGGGATAGATTTTTTCAAAAAGTGTTTTGAATTTTTCCCACTCGTCTTCCGTTAGAATGGTTTGGCTGATAAGCTCTGCCACCACCTGCTGCTGCTCCAGGTTCAGTTCTTTTGTCTTTACCTGTTGCTCCAGCTTTTCTATCAGGGTTGCTTTTTCGATAACATCCTGCGTGAACATATTAAGTTGCTCTCTTGCGGCGGCTACCTCGCCTTCGGCAGCGGCTTTTTCCTGTCGTGCAAGCTGTTGGGTGAATTTTAATTTTTGCCGCTGCCTGTTGAGCATAAGAACGGCAATTATGGACAGCATGAAGATCACGGCGATGATGAAATCACGTTTTAGTTCTTCCGCCTGTTTTTCTTTCTGCAATACCTGAACCGCCTGGTAATTTTCCTGGTTTTCAATTCTAAGTTGCGCAATTTCCATGCTGCTTCGCATGGCAACTCTTTCAAGGGAGTCGTGCACTGACGTGGACAGCTGGGAATAATGGTAAAAGCTATCCGCATTGCCAGAGGCTCGGTATATATCCGCTGCCGTGTAATATGCTTTTTGCAGGTAGGTTTTGTTTTGAAAAAGAGAACTATTGGGCAGTTGCAGCAACCCCAAGGCTTCTTTTATCTCTTGCAAGGCACTATCTTTTTTGCCTTGTAGCAAACGAATCTTTGCCAACCACTGAAGAGAATAGGCCGCAATATTATAATCGTAGGTTTTATTGATATTGTAATCATATTCAAAAAGCGGCTTTGCTTTTTCATATTGTTTTTGAATAAAAAGAACCTGGCCGATAAAACCGGAGTTAATACCTTTCCATGTATCGGCTGGGATATTATATGGCAGGTGCCCTATGGTCTTTGCCACTTGCATTGACCTGTTGTAATTGACCAGAGCCGAATCAAGCTTACCCAGTTCCTGGTAATCCTGCCCGACGGTATTCCAGCACTTCATTTTAATATAGTCAGAGGAGGAAGAAGTGTCCGTCCAGTTGTTAAGTGCTTTCAACGAATAATAAATGCTTTTTTCATAGTCCCGTGTCCGAAACAGCATTTCACCTAGCAAGGCCGAATTGTAATTAACCTGTTTGTTGCTTAGCAAACCATCATTTAGCTCCATCGCTTTGAGGCAATAAGTTACTGCAAGCTCTATTTCCTCGTAAGGATACATCAGTTCACCATAAATCCAGCTTACTAAAGCTATCAGAGAATTATCTCCTGTGATATAAGCTTCGTTTAATGCTTGTGTACAGAATTGTTTAACCAAAGGTTTACCTGTTTGAAAATTGAATTTTTTTTGCGCTCTTGCTTTTAAACACAAAAGCTTTGCATTAAAATAGTGGTTGTCAAGTGGTCTTTTTTTTTCCAATTCGGCCAATGCATTAGAAAAAACAACGCTGTCTTTTACATCTAAATCATAATCTATGTCCCGAAAATTATTGTTTCCAAAATCACTCTTTAAGCTCAGTTTTTTCATCCATTCCTGAATAGGAACTGTAATGGGTTGAGCAGCGAGGTAATAGTGTGCTTTAAGGAAAATAATGACAAACGTTAACAGGTATAGGGTTATAAGCCGGAGCATAGCGTTTTTAGAGTAGTTTGGCTTTTAGGAAGGGATAGAAAATTCTGGCAGAGAAACGAAAATGTAAAAAACTTTTTCATAAAACCTTTAATTATTTTAAACAATAAATATCGTGAATAATCCCGAAAAGAGATTACAGCTAAAAGATTTTATCTCACATTTTTGTATATTACTTCAGTTAAGTAAATCAATATTTATCTTAAGATATTTTTTATGACAACTATTTCCATTGTTTCTATTTTGGTAACGGCTAAGCAGGTATCTATAGGTTTTTATATTAAAATAGGCTTTAAGCTCATAACAGAAGCAGACATGGACAACGGGAGTACGTGAGTACAATTAGGCTTGCCGGCATGCGCCACGTCCATTAATGACTGCAGGCTCTGTGCAGGCGCTTGTTTTGAAATCGGAAGATATTTAAAAAGAAGTGCCTGATTTAAAAGCTAAAAATGTTGAGGTGAAGGCCATCGAAAATACGCCATCCGGCAGATTTGCTTTCTTCTCCGATCCTCTGGAAATTAACTAATTCTCTGGCAAGGATAATTTTTTAAGAATTGCGGGCTATTTTCAAAATTCTGCGGTAAATTTTACGACCCTATCTATGCTTTTTTTTATACTGCTTTCAAGTCTTTAATTCCTTTTCTTTTTTCCCATTCCATCGCTAAAATCTTTGCATGGTCAGATGGCGATATCCGTATATACCTAAGGAAAGATTTCTCCGTTCTATGCCCTGTGATCGCCATTATTGTAAGAGAAGGAGTGCCCGCGAGGTATTCATTTGTAGCAAAAGATCGTCGAGCCGTATGAGTTGAGATAAGTTGAAATTTAGGATTTGTAACTGTAACCTTATTACCAGCTTTTGAGTATGTTTGACTAAACGGAGTATGAAGGGATGGTATCATTTCACCAATTTCTTTTACATATTCATTCATTTTTTGATTGCTATTAGCTTTAGGTAATGCCCCACCATATTTGTTTAATATCCTTTTAACTGTGTCATGTATAGGTATAATAACTGTCCCACTTGTCTTAAGCTGAATTGTCTCAATAAACCCATTTTTTATTTGGTCTGATTTCAAAACACTATAATCTGAATACCTTAATCCGGTTCTGCAGCTTACTAAAAACAAATCCCTTACTTTTTCTAACCTTATATTATTAGACAAGTCCAAATCTTCAATTTCCTTTAGTTCTATTTCATTTAAATAAATTGTGTCTGTTTCTTCATTAACCCTCGAAAAGTACTTGCTTTTGAATGCGAGGTTTTTATTTATTCCTCTTTCAGTTGCTTCATTTAAAATAGTTTTCAACCGTTTAATGTTATCTCCGATTGTACTATATCTGAACTTTAAATCATGCATTAAATATTTCACAAACTCATTGTAAAAACAATATCAATAGTATCAAAGTCAATTGGTCTTTTATAAACAACCTGAAAATCTTTTAAACGATCATAAGTAGTAGTAAAGCCTTTATTTGTACCTTTCACCGTAGGCTTTTTGGTTTTAATATTCATCCGAGTACCTTCTTTTGAACGCTCAATAAACTTTTCTATGTATTCAAAAAGCGTTATTTGTTTTTGCTTTACAGGCTGTGTTTTTCTTATTTCAACGTCCAGTAGTCCTTTTAAAGTTTCAGGTAACGGCATTTGTCCATTGTTATCGTTTTGATACCTCCTAAAAACATTTCTTATAGAGCTTTCAATATTGAAGAGGCGATTATTAAATTCCGGATACTCTTTAAAGTTTTTTGACCCCTTTGCCCTATGTGTATTTTTATTCCAATTTTCAGGATTAATCTTTTCAGAAATATAATATTTCAATTGGTAGCCTTTGTAGGATATTCTTGCGAAGACAGAAGTGTTTGAAGTTGCTTCAGATCTTTTCAGGTAATACTTAGCGACCATAAAAGTTTAGTTAACTCCATAAAAGTAATACATAAAACTTAATTTGGGGTACACTTTGGGGCACACTTTTTTTTAATCTACTTTTACTCCTGTTTTTAATTATTATATTTTTAATAATGATAATCAATATATTATAGTAAAATAGGTAAAAGTTGAAAAAGTTAGGTTAAGTTAGATGTAGCCCTAATCGGGCAACTTTTAAATAATTAAGCATCATCAAGTAAGTACCGAAGGCTTTTTAATTATGCAGTACCCATTGGGGTACTGTTTTTAGGCGTTTAATTTAGGCCAAAGTTTTAAAACTCCTTTTAAATATTTTTGATTTTTTCAGTATAATTTATCTTTTCAACTTTAAAAATATGAACTCCACTTTCAAGTCTTTTTAAATGAAGAATTGGGTAAGACTGAGTTTTTTATACAATTTCAATCCCTCACTTTATAGTTATATTAATTTTGAATTTTATCACTTTCATTTTTGCAGCAAAGAAGACTCCACCATTACAGCCTTTTTATACCTCGATAATCTTGCCGGTGAAATAAAAAATGAATGGCAGAACAAAAATCAGTAAATAAAAAAGTCTCTGACCCTTGTAGTTATAAAAAGAATCCTGGAAAACAGAGATGCAAAACAACGAATGATACCGTAAGATGAATGACTCATGCTGCGGGAGCCGAAGGTAGTAATTGCATTGCTCGGTGTTGGCATAGTTGCCGGAGAATTAATCAAAAAGGATATTTAAAAGCAGACTATGACATCACAACGCTTTAAATTTTGGGGGGTTCACAACCAACTTTTTAAAGTTGACATCATTTAAAAATAAGTACCTTCTGATGTAGGATAGGTTTGTGCTGTAAAAAGAAACTTGACTAAATGAAAAAGAACACTTTGAACAACAGCTTTCTTTAAAAAAAGCTTCGAGAGAAACTTTTTAAAATTTGTAACCGTTATGCAAATAATAGAGCGACTGTCCAATCTACTACTTATAAAAAAGCTGTCCTTGTTTTTCAGCCAGAAGAAATATGAGTGTCTTTTATTTAGTTTTATGCTGCTCATGTTTGGTAATACATTTAGCGAACAGAACCGCTTTTTGTTGTTGCCGCCATTTATCAAAATCTTATAACTGGTCTAATCATATTTTATAACAAAAAATGGCTTCGCAATTTCATTCTTTGTATTATTATAATAACTGTTGCGCTAGATCTTTTTGAAATGAGATATGCTATTTCTAATGTAAAATGCTGGCATGCTGTTCTTTATCTTATGTTCTTTTTTTTGGTCACAAAAGAAGTTTATAAAGAAGTATTGTATGTTAAAACAGTATCAAGGGAATTGTTAGCTGCATCACTTTGTGGCTTTGTGCTGCTTTGCCTCATCGCTACTTTCCTCTTTAACCTTATTGAGATAGAACATGCTCATTCTTTTTTAGCTACCGGCGAAGGAAAAGATGTGTTAAACAATCTGAATTATTTCAGTTTTACTACGTTGCTTACTATTGGCTACGGTGATATTACCCCAATATCCTTGGTAGCTAAAAGAGCTGTGATGCTAATCGGACTTGCAGGGCATTTTTATACCGTCTTTATCACCAGCTTTATCATAGGGAAATACTTGTCGGTAAAAAACCATGAAATATAATTATACTAAGCTGAAGAAGAGTAATTCTGAGAACAAACTTCCCCTTGTTTAAAATTTTATTTTTTTTATAAAATAGATTTGCAGTGTCAAACGGAAATTGCCCACAAGAAGGCGTACTATTACAATAAACTTGTTTAGGATATGAAAAATTTAAAATACGATATGTTCCGGCTAATTGCCGTAAATATTATCCTGGTGACATTCATCTACCCGGCAACGGAATCTAATGCCCAATCCACGCCCAGGCGATCATTGCTCGCACTTTCAAAAGCCAATCATACGCTGGCGATTGTAGATCCCGTTACATTAAATGTTATCGCCCGCATTCCTGTCGGCGAAGATCCACACGAAGTTGTCGCCTCTTCAGACGGACGGACTGCTTACGTTTGCATTTATGGTGGCGGCAGCTTATATGAAATAAACGTAATTGACCTTGTCGCGCAAAAACCTTTACGCAGCTTTGATACAAGACCGCTCTTTGGACCGCATGATATAACATTTGTTAATGGCAAGGCATGGTTTACAGCGGAAGGTTCTAAATCCATCGGTCGCTATGACCCTGCCACCGCGAAACTCGACTGGAGCATGGGGACAGGCCAGGACAGAACACACATGATCTACGTTGCTGCCGACGGAAAAAAGATTTACACGACAAACGTTTCCTCGGGAACTGTCAGCATACTTGTTGATACGCTGATCCAGCCAGGAAGAATGGCGCCTCCTAATGCCAGGCCGCGGGAGGATTGGACTCAAACTGTTGTTTCGACTGCAAGAGGTTCGGAGGGATTTGATGTATCACCTGATGGCGATGAATTATGGACCGCATCAAGTGAGGATGGAACAATTTCCATCATCGATCTAAAAGCGAAAAAATTAGCAGAAAGAGTTGACGCAAAGGTGTTAGGTGCTAACCGGTTGAAATTTACGTCTGATGGTAAACAAGTATTCATTTCAAGTCTTCAAACAGGCGAGCTGACTGTTTATGATGCAAAATCGCATAAAGAAGTAAAGCGACTCAAACTTGGTCGTGGTGCGGCAGGCATTCTTATGGACCCTGATGGTTCACGTGCGTTTGTTGCTTGTTCGGCTGATAATTATGTGGCTGTTATAAATCTAAAAACTTTAAAAGTAACGAGCCATCTTGATGTTGGTGGAGTACCTGATGGTCTTGCATGGGCAGTTAGACCTTGACAAAGCGAAATTGGCAAAACCAGAGACATACATCACCAAAGATGACCTCCTTTTTTAATTAAACATGTATAAAAGATAACTGATTTACACAACAATCTGTTCAATTTGCAGAATAATTAGAATAAGTATCTGGTAAATGCAAAATTAAACTGGTGCTCGTACAGGAGCACGGCATCAGGCTTCAGTTTGAAACAGACAGGAATTTGGATAAAGCTTTCAACTTTCCGGATACAACTTTTAAGAATAAAAGACATTTCTAAAAATCTATTCGGCTTCGTGTAGAGGTAAAGAAAATCTTTTTGCGGTAGAATTGAAAGCTTGAAAAAATTATGTGCCTATATGTGGTAAAACTAATTAAACCACAATAGGCACATTGAAGAAAAAACATAATCTTTTGTCTAAACCCGCATCATTTTTGTTTTACAAATTTCATTGTAGAGACATTTTCGTTGTGCAGCAATTGCACAAAGTAAGTACCGGCAGGAAGACTTGAAATATCAACATTTAGTTTTCTTCCACTGCGGTTAGCGTTGTTCAATACGGTTTTGCCGTTGCTGTTAATTATTCTGACAGTAGCATTTTGTACATTTTCAGCATTGGATATAGTTAACAAATTGCTTGCAGGATTAGGGTAAACAGCTATGCCTTTTCCAACACTGTTATACTTAACAGCCGCTACATTGCCATACCTGCTTTTGCCATCCAGGTCTACCATATTCAACCTGTAGTAAATCACATCTTCGTTCACACCTTCAATATCAGTATATGTGTAAGTACTGCTGCTGTTTTTGGCAGTAACTTTTCCTATGGCTGCAAAACCACTTGCCGGATTTGCTGACCTTTGCACTTCAAAATGGCTTACATTTTTTTCGTCGGCTGTAGTCCAGCTTAGTAGCCTGCCTTTGCCCTGTATACTTGCATCAAAGGTTAACAGGTCAAGCGGAAGACTTGTGCTGGTAAGGTCTACACCATAGTCACGGGAATGGTCTCTCCAAACTGTATGATAATGTATTTGATTTCGAAAAACCACACCGCTTTGGCATACAAATTCAATCCATACGCTTGGCCCGTCTATTCGTACATAATCAGTGTTTGCATTTAAAAATGTGCTTGTGTCACCAGATGTGCCGCTGCCTGTCCATGCAATATAAGTGTTGTCAATTTCGCCTTCATAAATAGCTTGTAAAACGGCGGCTGACGAGTCATCTATATCACTGACATAGTTTCTTATTGCCGCAAAGACAAGATTTTTTTGAGCAGTAGAAAGCCCGCCTGCTATTAATCCTTGTTTGGTAGCGGGAAACGTATTTGTGTTGCCATTGGTTTCGTCAGGAGACATGAGACAGTCGCTAAATGAAGTACTAAGCTTTGCGCTAGCTAACTGGTCGGCAGTTAAACCTGCAAGCATCACTTTCAAAGAGTCATGCTCCTGCTTTAGAGGTGTATAGGCAACACTATTCATGGTGAAAGATGTGGGCTCTACTCCCATAAAGTACGGTGTAGCTCCCACTACCTTACCTCCGTTATAAGCAATATTTGCCGCATAATGATGTCCGCCGAACTGCAGCATCCATGCACCTGCAGCACAGTTAGCGGCTGCTTTAGATGTAATAAAGGCGGCAGCTGGCACGGGTAGTGATGACGGGTACGAAGAGTTTAACCAGATCAGGTATGCTGACAGGTTTCTTCAGACAAGCGGTGGAGGTAATAATTATGATTCTACCATATATTTTATTTCATTTTTAAATACTCCGACATCTACAGTTAACGTACCTAATTGAATTCCGTTGCGGCAACCGGAGCCACAAGGCAAATTGCTCCACTTGCGGGCAAGAGAGGCAGTGTAGGTTTGCTCTAAAGTAGATATTTGTGGCGTCCAGTAAGCTTTTAAAATATAAAGCTTTCTCTACCACCGTGGCCACACTGTCTGTTCCAAAATAGTCAAAAGTAGCTTTGTTAAACGTTGGCCGCGTTTCCGGGGCTGATACAGGTGACGGGATATCTACCTTAGCCAAATTGACCGTTTTAAAAACGGTATAAGCTGTAAATGTTAGCGAGAAGAAAGCTAACAAAATCAATAGGCCTTTGTTGCCTTGTAGTGTAGTTGATTGCCCTGCATATAATGGAGCATTCGTGTAGTTTTGCGACATGTGCTTGTGGTTTTGTGATGAAAAATTATGATGAAAAATTATGGGTTTTAAGACGTTGTGTAATTAAAACAAAAATGGTGATAATAGCCAACACGAAAATGCCTACATAACCGTATCCCGAAACTTGCAACACCGATTTGCTGATTATGTTCTCTGTGCCTGTAATTCGTTCAGCAATCCAGGAAATAGCTGCGATGCCGGCAAGCGCTGCTGCAGCCACTCTCACATTTTTATATGCAGTCGTGCCGCTTAATAAAATAATCCAAGGTATTACCAGTAATATTACAAAAAGCTGCATTAATTCAATACCTATATTGAAACCTAAAATGCTTAAAGCCATAGGCCCTGCACCTAAATTCAAATTTGTTAACACTGAAGCAAAAGCAAGCCCATGCACCAGCCCAAAGCCTGCTGCCACATACATTTCCTTTCCCGGAAAAATGGGACGGATGGCATGGATAGCAGAAACCAATATGGAAACAGCTATTAAGATTTCTACAGGTTGGGGCGATAGTTGCACTAACTTTAAAGCGCCTATTAAAAGCGTAAGCGAATGCCCAATGGTGAAGGCTGTTGTGGTTTTCACCAGTTTTACAATACTATACCTGGTGCCGCCAAAACCACCCCAACGTTTTCCATTTACCAATAAGTTGCAGGCAGCAGCAGTACCAACAAAAATAACAAATGGTCTGTTCCTTCTTTAATATGCTGCATACCTAAGCCGACTATACTTTTAAAACCTGACCACCATGATCCTTTTTCCAGGTTAATTTGCATCGGATAAATTTGGGCAGTTTTTGTATCAACTCTTATAGATCCCACTTCTTGTATCTGCTGCCCGTTTTTGCCTGTCTCCCAATCGTTGCGAACAGAAACAAGCGCAATGTGGGTTACTACCTGGTGCATAATCACATCATAATTCAGGGTGAATTGCCTTGTCTCAGCGCCTGAAGGTGGTGTAAGAACCAAATGCACAGTAACTTCCTGAAAGGGAGGTCCGCTTACCACTTGCACTGCTTTCTCCACTTTCATATCGATAACCTCTACTGTCCATGCGTTTCCATTCGTAGTTGTCGGGTGAATATGTGCGAGCAGGTATTGCTTTAGTTGCTGGCTCTGACGTAGCACTTCTGTCTCAGCGTTTTTGCTTATGTCATGTCCATATGCTAACTCTAATTGGGACAAGGGAATCTGCAATTCCATACCCACTTTTCCGGGGCTTACATCTAATAATAAGATGGTGCTGGGGTTTTGATGGGCCAGCGCCTGACCTGGTAGTAAATACAAGGTAACAATTAATATAAATAAAGAAGACAGCGTGTATCCCTTAGTCATTAGCGCAATAGTTTATGGAGCTTGGATTTTAAGAACGACTCTTGTTAAATAAGGAAGAAAAATTGTTAAATAAAATTAACGTCAATAAATAACATTTAGGAAGAAATGTGGTGAAATGAGAGATTTTTGTGGTAAAACTACACTTCCGGACCATTTCCGGTATGGGTTGAAACAAACGTACTATCGAGGTTATTGGCAGTATCGAAACCCCCATAATGTTGTTCCATTACTTTGAAGAGTTATTGAGTTGATTCGGGAGACTTGGCTCTCTAACATTATCCCCTTAAAGCTGTAATCTATTGCATGCTTGCATATGTTGAGGCTAACTTTTGTTTACTTTCTCAATAAAAAATCATTTCAAAATCGTTTCAAAATCATTTCATTAACAAAATTTTTATCCATCTTAGCCAACCATTTTTTTTTGCGCCTGCATCTACTTGCCTATCAACAATGATTGAACTGTGCATCTTGTGCTTATAATAAAAGTGTTTAGGTAAAAACATCAAAATGATCTTTTTGAAATCTTTTTTTACGGTTTGCCGCATTCTTTTTATGGTTAATCTCTTTAATGAGGAACATCGTAATTATGAATATATTATTGTTTCTGTGAAAACAATAATTGGATTATGATATTGATAATAAAAAATAAAATGGGTATTACAAAAGCATTTATATCAAAACAAGCAGCAGTTATTGACAAAAGGAAATATGAAACGCTCCTCATCAGTTTTTTATTATTAATATTTGGAAATACATTTTGTCACGTCTCCTTTTTGGTTAACGGACTGTTCATTTTCCAAAATATACTTATAGGCCTAATGGTGTTTTTTAATAAAAAAAAATTTGAAAATATTATAGGTTCTTTAAACCTAATTCATTTTCTGTTAGCAATACTTAGCCTGCATTTTTCTTACATCGATGATAAGAGTTTAAAGGGAGTAATTTACCTGCTATATTTTTTTGACAATTCCATACAGGTGTATAAAGAAATTTTTAGTGCAATATCAGTTTCAAGGGAAATGGTATCTGCAGTTTTATGCGGTTTTATACTGAGCAGGGTCTGCAAAGAAAGCGTTATGATGGAAAAAAAATGGTTATGCATCTTTATATCATGCTTAACAACTATAACAGCAATAGCTCAAACAAGCACCAGGATAAGCGAAGAGCAATGCGCAACTATGCAGCGTTTAGAGACGAAGTTTGAAAGAAATCCAGAACTGAAAACACGGTTTGAACAACAAAGAACTCAATTTAATAAAGCACTCAGAGAAGGCTTTTATACCCGTGCCGGCAGGGCTGACAGTTTGGTTAATGCAAATAACAGAACAAGTTATACTATACCTGTCGTATTTCATGTGGTATCAAAAAATCCTGCAAGTGTTACGGACGCTCAGATTCTGGCTCAGCTTGATACATTAAATAAAGACTTTTTTGGCTCTAATGGCGATTCTATAAAAATTCCTTCTTACTTCAAACCTTTGTTTGGAAAATCAAATATTCAGTTCTGCCTTGCTCGAAGAACACCCGACGGAGAAAGCACTAACGGCATAGAACGTACTGTAACTGCCCAAACATCATTTGCTGCAGGCGACTCGGTAAAACATGCTTCATTGGGTGGTGCAGATGTATGGGACAATACCAAGTATTACAATGTATGGTTGTGCCAGTTATCGGGAGGACTTTTAGGCTATGCCACATTTCCTGGTGATGGAGTAGATGACGAACAAGGAGTGGTTATTGACTACCGTTCTTTACCCGGAGGTTCATTGAATGAATATAACACGGGCAAAACGCTGACCCATGAATCCGGGCATTATTTCAATTTATATCATATCTGGGGCGATGATAAAGGAGCATGTACCGGTACTGATTTTGTGGATGACACTCCCAATCAATCCAGCTCCACCGTTGGCTGCTATAGTGGTATCAAAACAGATAAATGTACACCGGGCGGTAATGGTATGATGTATGAGAATTATATGGATTATTCTTATGACCCTTGCCTGGTAATGTTTACCACAGAACAAGTGAGCCGTATGGAAAGTGCGCTGTTCGCCTATCGTTTTTCTTTGTTGAGTTCTACTGGCTGCCAGCCCCCGGTGACAACAAGGTATAACGCGCAACTTAAGTCTGTTTCTCAACCTCAGCAACGTATATGTGCCGGTTCGTTTACACCCGTAGTTACTATAAAAAATGGCGGATCACAAACCTTAACCTCCTTAAATATCACTGTCAGTATAGACAAGAGCAGCATTACATCATTTTCCTGGACAGGATTACTTACTACATCGTCTCAGGCTGATGTTACTTTAAATAGTTTAACAGCTGCTGCCGGCAATCATACGCTTACCGTTTACGTTTCCAGCCCCGATAACAATACAGACGAAGACCTGACAAATGATACCCTTTCAGTAAATTTTCAATATTATCCGGCAGTAACCGACGTTTCAGAAAGTTTTGAAGAAAACAGCTTCCCTCCTCCAGGTTGGGATATTATAAACCGGGATAACTCAATAACATGGAAGCAGGCTACAGGCATTGGAAAAACGGGCTCCGCCAGCGTAATGATGAACAATTACAATTATAGCACTGTTGGGCAGAAAGATGATTTGCGCCTGCCTAATATAGCTCTTCAAAATATAGACTCGGCATTCTTTTCATTCCAGATGTCAGCAGCAACCTATACGGCGGCCAGCACTGCTAAAAATATTTGGGATACTCTCGAAGTTCTTGTCAGCACCGATTGCGGGCTTACTTATACAAGTGTTTATAAAAAGTATGGCAGCAGCCTTGTGACTATTACAACAGCAGATACATCTTCCTTTGTGCCAACATCATCTTCATGGAGAAAAGATTCTATAAATCTTGCTGATTATATCGGTCAACCAAATGTTTTAATAGCATTTAGAAATACAAACGGTTACGAAAATAATATTTACTTAGACGATATTAATGTCCGTACCGTAGTCGTAAATCCTAATTTGAAAAGCCAGGGAATTTTGGTTACTCCCAATCCAACGTCAGGTACAATTGCCGTTCAATTTTACCCTCAACCATCTAACTTAAGGGCAATACAGATATACAACATAGCTGGACAGGAATTAGCGGAAGCAAGTATTATCAATGGACAGGCAAATAACTATTTTAGTTTTAATCTTAGTAATTATGCGGCAGGCACTTATGTAGTGAGAGTTGTATTTACTGACAGGGTAATAATAAAGAAAATATTAAAGATTTGAGTATTCCTGATAAATTTAATTAAAGTTGCAAATCGTATGAGAATAATATTAGCTGATTATGAAGATATTTTTAGGATTGTTATTTTAATTATGCTTTTCGCTTCAATCCTTTGCCCATCACGGCAAAGGTGGTGCTGTTAGTTATGAATATTTAGGCGCAGGATCGGCAGCCAATACTTTAAAATATAAGATTACCATTCAGCATTATATTAACTGCAACCACCCTGGAGATGAACCAAGTAATATTTACCTGGGCATTTTTGACGAAAGTACAAATGCACTTGTTACCACAGTTAATCGGGCAAAGTAGTGCCACATCGTACAGTTGGAGTCCTGCATATAATATTATTAATCCGAATATTGCGAACCCGATTGCATTTCCAAAAGACACTACCGTTTATACAGTTACTGTTAAAGATTTTTTACGCGAATTACTTACTTGTTGCGGTGGTTGAATGTTTGCGGGAAGTTCGAACACTTTGCAGCATCTGCTTTAGAACGGGCTAACTGCAAAACCTTTACCTGGCTAGCTGTCAATGAAGATTTGAATGCATTGGCTAACGCCACAACCTTTTCAATCCCTGCACTTTTGCTATTCTAAACGGCATTAGGTGAATTTTGGATGTATTGGACGCTACTTTAGGAGTACAACCAAAAAGCAAGAAACAAATTTAAAATAGAAAGCCTGCCTTGACTATTTTGATTGTTGTATTCATTGAACTTTTTTTATTTACCCTTATGGTCTCAGGATCGCCGATGGGGGTTAATAGGTTAGTCAGCTTACATTTAATACATAATTTGAATAATGTTTTTTGAATCAGCTCATATTTATCAGGCCCGCTATTGCGACATAGCCGAGGTCAGGCCTAATTTGAGATTTAGCTTTCTTAACTTTTGCTGACTTAGTAGACCTTATTATATCAACTTTGCTTGGCTGACAAGTATTTACCGATAATGATACTTGTAATGAAAACAGTATAGAAATGACCCAGTAACCCCATAAACATAACGGCTCTTTTCGCAAGGAGTGTTACAGGAGTAATATCGCCATAGCCAATCGTAAGCAGCGTGATAAAACTAAAATAATTAAGATTCGACAAGGGGTCCCTGCCTATGTTTGAAAACGAGTTCCGCTCGTATGATTCTAGTTCAAAAAACAAAAACGTACAAATAAGGCACAACAAAACGAATCCGCACAAAGCAGCAGACAACAGCTCTCTGGTCACAATTTTCGAGTAAAGCAATACTTTGTAAACTTCAATAGAAATGATGGAAAAGAATATAAGATAGTTGATGCTGTGCAAGCTTCTGCCATTAAACAGAGGACAGAACTTTTCATACATATCAACTAAAAGCGAAAAAAGAAGCAAAATTAAAACAAGTGTGCGTATTGTTCTGCGGTTGAAGAAAACAACAAAACCGACTACCATATTTAGGTAGATATTGAGAATGTCGAAGATTTTTACATGATAGATAAATGTGTTGCCAAATATTAGCAGCATAAAACTGATCAGTAGAAGTTCGTATTTCTTCTGCTGAGTATAAAAAGCGAAGCTTTTTTTGTTGTGGCTTGCGGCGTCTAGAATGGTTTTCGGTTTTACTAACTAAAAAAAGAGAAAAAGAAAAATCAATATTACATATTCCAGATCACTTTCGTTACTTTTTTGTAAATCCTGCACTTACCATCAACGAAAAGAGCTTTGGTAGTATGGGTATTTGGAAAACTGCTGCTCAATAGAATGACACATGTTCCATTACTTACCTCAGCTCATTAGTATTGCGTCAGCCCTGCTTGGTAATACCTTGCGCTTATTGCACACACGTCATTTTAAATTATTGCAACCTTTCTTGAAGAGATTGCTCGTTCTTTTGAGGGTTTTATCCGGTTCCTTTTTTCCTACTGGCAGAATTAGTAAGAAAGTATTATAACATATTTTAATCAATTTTATTGTTGACAAACGAATTTCACCCCTAAAAAATGTCATTTCACCACCATTATTGCTAAACCTATTAACAAAATTGGACCTTCGCAGCAAACAATTATCTTAATGTTCTCAAAACTATCGCAAAAAGGAATATTAACACATATCTTTTTCGTTTCACTTTTTTTAATAGTGCCAACTATTGCATTTGTAAGACCGCCGGGTGAACTTCTTTTCCCAATGTCGCGGGTCTTTCTGCAGGACACCACCGCAAACTGCGTCATGCTGGGCTTTTTTTACCTGAATTACTACGTCCTCATTCCAAAGCTCTTTTTTCCCAAAAGATATATCCTGTACACACTATCTGTTATTGCATTTATAACCATAACTCTAACCCTGCCGAACCTGATTGGCAGAAACGTTCCTCATATAACTGAGTACTTCCCTTCCCGGCAAAAAGAAAGAATGGACAAGATGTTTCATGAGGAGCAAAATAGCTCGCTGTTTTATTTCATGTGGCTCGAATTCCGCCATCATCTTTCTCTTTTTTTCTCTGCTGTTTTTCTCTCGTTTCTTTTAAGAACAAGAGAGCATCTTGCAAAAATCAATGAAGAAAAATTAGAGGCAGAACTGTCATCATTAAAGTCGCAGATAAATCCTCACTTCCTGTTCAATACACTCAATAGTATTTATGCTTTATCAGTAAAGAAAGACGATAGGGCAAGTGACGCTATTATCAATCTTTCTGGTTTGATGCGTTACGTAATAAAAGATGCAAATGATTATAAAATACCATTACACAAGGAAATTGAATACATAGAGAATTACGTTGAACTGCAAAAGGCAAGACTTGGAAACACAGCAGATGTTCGCTTTAAGTGCTGGTGCGATGCAGGCGACAAAGAAATTACCCCGTTAATACTGATTACCTATATTGAAAATGCTTTTAATTATGGTGTTAATCCTGATGTTGACAATTGTATTGTTGACATAGAGTTGCAAGTTACAGAGATAGGCATACGGCTAAAGACCTTTAATAAAAAAGTGCAAAGCAATGCTAAGGCAAATTCTACAGGAATTGGAATGCAAAATACCCGCGACCGGCTACAGCATCTTTATCCTAAAAAACACGTATTGGATATAACCGAAAATAAAGAAACCTATTCTGTTACACTTTTACTTATATTAAAATGATGAAGTCAATCGCGGTAGATGATGAGCCATTAGCCCTTGAATTGATTGAAACATACTGCAACCGTTTTGACTTCCTGCAACTGGAAAAAGGATTTTTAAGTACCGGTGCGGCATTGCAATTTCTTGAAAGGAATTCGGTTGACCTGTTGTTTCTTGATATTAACATGCCTGCCGTTTCAGGTATTGATTTTTACAGGTCACTCACTCATAAACCGATGTTGATATTTACTACTTCATACAGCGAATATGCTATAGAAAGTTATGAGCTTGATGCTATAGATTATTTACTTAAACCCTTTACCGTAAGCCGGTTTGAAAAAGCTGCCCGTAAAGCTTTTGAAGCCTATAACCTTGTTCATAATGCAACAGTTTCTGAACAGTCGAAGTATGTGATGCTGAAGGTTGACTATGTCGTAATTAAAGTAGTATTAGCCGATATATTATTTATTGAAGGGTTGGATAATTATTTGAAAATTCACTTGCAAAATCAATCTCCAATAGTGGTTCGGATGACTTTGAAATTATTGATGGAAAAGCTAAATGACAAAGAATTTATCAGGGTGCACCGGTCCTACATCATTCCTGTTAGCCGTATAGAATCGGTTAAGCAGAAAATCATCTCAGTTGCAGGTGAGGAAATACCAGTCGGAAAGAATTACGAGGATAAGCTAAAAACAATATTGAACAAGTAGGGCTAAAACTTCTCACACATTTACCACCCCAGGTCTCATTTACCACCTTTACTTTATATTCTTGGTCCAGCTTTCGAAATTCTATTTTGCATCGTTGTCCGCCCGGCCCTACCGTTTCGGACGGGTGTTACTCCCTTGTACCTACCGTGTGGACACATCTTTTTGGAACTAATATCGTATGCAAATAACACAAATTGGAAGCCTTTAAATTAAAATTTTAATTAATAACATAAGCAGTATATAACAAAAAAGCTCTATTTTTTATACTCATATTATTTTAAAATTAAATTCATCTGTCCCAAATCAAGCTGTTTATTATGAATACATAAATGAATAAAAGATGTGTCCACATGGTAGCCCTTGTACTTGTAGAATCTTATTCAGCTTTTCCATAGAATTTATTAATAAACCCCAGCAACAATCTCAGAATAAGATACTGGCAGGTGATCCTTACGGAAGAAGAACCGCAACACATTGCCTGGGTAATTACCGGGAAAGAAGGTTTAACACCAGACCATAAGAAGCTCATTTATTTTGTTGCGGTACAAGTGTGCGACGCAAGAAAGACTAATTGAAATTCAATTGCTGGTAACTAAAAAAATCTTCGAATCCATTAGTAGAATTTGCTATAAATAACTGATGCAGTTGTTTAAAAAATAGATTTTATACAGCCTCTAAACCGCTAAGTATATCTATTAAACATTTACCCCAGAATAAGGGCTCTTTACCACAATTAGCCTTTTTCCGCGGAAAGGTATGAGCATTTTTGTTATGCAATTAGCATCGCAATTACGTATGCTAACTTAAATAAAATCGCCTATAAAGTTAGATAGCTACTTCACCAACAAAAACAATCATGAACAGCTTATTGTCTGTTAAATCTAAAACAGATTATTCATCTTTCAAGAGTAATGTGCATAGTCCTTCGTATGCAACCTTGACCAATAATTTTGAAGAGGTATCAAGTTTAAAAGACTATTGTATTTTGGTTAATTCGTATTTTCCTACTGCAAGTATAATGGAGCAACTATACGGTAAAATGCGCTATGCTCTAAAATACTATCCCAGTAACAATAGCCAGATAGCGGAAGTAGTATCCGCATTTGCCGACCTTCCAAACCCGGAAAACGTTTTGCTTGGCAATGGCTCAACAGAATTAATATCCTGGCTCAACAATCTTTTTATTAAAGACAATGTACTTATACCGGTTCCGACTTTTGGAAGGTGGACAGATGAACCAGAAACACTGGGTAGAAGGGTGCATTTATTACACTATAAAGAGGAGAATAATTTTCGTCTTACTCCGCAGGAGTTTGTGGATGCAGTGAAAAGTAGCGGAGTTAAGAATGCGGTGCTATGCAATCCCAACAATCCCACAGGATCTATTATGCAGAAAGAAGAAGTTCTGTGGATAATGAAAGAATTAACCCATCTTGATACATTAATCATTGATGAGTCTTTTATAGATTTTTCACACCGAGATATTCCTACAGTGAAAAATGAAGTTGCAGCTTTCTCAAATGCATGGGTGTTAAAAAACCTGGGTAAAAACCTTGGACTTCATGGTCTTCGCATGGGTTACGTTATCAGTTGTACTGAAAACATTAAGAAGCTGAAGAAGCACGTACCTTTTTGGAACGTAAACGGTATCTCCGAGTTATTGTTAAAGCTGGTTGTAAATGATAAGGAAGAATACGAAAACAGCCGATTAAAGGTAATTGAGGATAGAGATTATCTCTATAATTCTGTTAACCAAGTAAAGGAATTTACTGTTTTTCCTACAAATGCCAATTTCGTATATATAAGGTTGGCAAACCATATAAATGGTGATACGTTGAGAGATCGCTTATTGTACAATCAAGGATGTTTTGTTCGAAATTGCGGAAACAAAATAGGCTGCACCAGCCAGTATTTTAGAATAGCTGCCCGTCCAAAAGAGGAGGTTGATTATTTGATGGCTGCAATTCACGCTGAACTACAAGCGCTGTCGACAAGAACGATAGAAATAAACAACAATGTATTAAGTATTTCAAAAAGCATTGCATCATAATGCCCCTTGAATTCGTAAGTGGTACACCTTATGGTCATTCACATCGTGTACCGCTAATGGGTCATTTACTCTTTACCCCAAAAATACACACGGTCTACCACTATTAGCCTTTTCCCGCCAAACATTACAAGCATTTTTGTTACACCATTAGAAAAATTACTTTCTGGTTATTTATAAGGTAACTCTATTTGGAAAAAGAAATAAGACGTTATTATGAAAAAAATAAAATTGTTATTCGGCTTAGTTGCACTGGTAATTTTCCTGGTGCATTGTTCAAAAAACACCGATGTGATTGCCAATGTAGCTACAACCGCTACTACCACTAATCCTACTGGTCTTACTACCAATGCTGGTGTTAATGCCGCTTTTACTGCTTTGCCACTTGCAGTAACGGCTCCGGCGGATAACCCTCAAACAGCACAAAAAATTGCGTTGGGCAAAATGTTGTTTTGGGACCCTGTGTTATCCGGCGATAATGATATTGCTTGCGGTACCTGCCATCATCCCTCGCTTGGTTATAGTGATGCACTTGACCTATCTATTGGGGTAAATGGACAAGGACTTGGCGTAACAAGGCATTTTCTTGCCGGTAACACCATACCCTTTGTTAAGCGCAATTCTCTTTCCATCATCAACACAGCGTTCAACGGTATCGCTGCAAATGGAACATATAACCCTGCAACCGCTCCCATGTTTTACGATAACCGTACACAGAGTTTAGAACTGCAAAGCCTGGAACCAATGAAGACAATGGAGGAAATGAGAGGCACCCACATTGCTTCGACCAATTTGCTGGACTCTGTTGTTTTACGGTTGACAAAGATTCCTCAATATGTTCAGCTTTTTACTGACGCTTTCCAGGTAAGCAATCCAATTACCACTCAAAATTTGGGAAGGGCTATTGCGTCTTATGAACGTACCATTATTGCCAATAATTCACCTTATGACCAATACATCCGTGGTAATGCAACGGCTATGACTGCTGCACAAGTTCAAGGTATGAGTCTTTTCTCTTCTGATGGTTGCATTAGGTGCCACAGCGGTCCAATGTTCTCTGATTTCGCCCTGCATGTATTGTCTGTTCCCGATAATACCAAACTTCCAACCGACGCAGGAGCTGGCGGCACCTATGCATTTCGAACTCCCAGCCTGCGCAATCTTTCACTTACGGCCCCGTATATGCATAGTGGCATCTTTACAACCGTAGATGCAGTAATTGACTTTTATGATCGTGTTGGCGGCAATCGTTCGCAGAATCCAAATGTTGCAAATAATCGACTAGACGCAAATCTTCGCGGCATAAATAACAACAATAAAAATGCTATTATTCAATTTTTGAATGCGCTTAACGATGGAAATTTCGATAGGACTATTCCAACTGCTGTTCCAAGTGGCTTACATCCTGGTGGAAATTTATAGGTATAGGAGAGGCATTATAACTATTTGGTGGGAAACTAGATGTAGCCAATAAATACAAGACTAAAAGCTTAGTTTTTAGCAGGCAAGTTGTGCTTTTACACAAGAAAACCTTATTCTAATTCTGCTAATTCGTTTATCCCAAAATGTACGCTGTTTACCACAATTAGCCTTTTTAACCTAAAGTTTATATGGAGTTTCATTAAGCAAATAAGCCGAGGGTAATAGGATATTTAAGACCTTATTTTAAAACCTTTTATTCAATTATACTACCGTAAAAACAACAAAAATGAAAACTTAATATACTATGGATTAAAATCCATAGGTTAAAAGGCATTGACTGAAAGTCATTTGAGCTTGCTGTAAACAGCATTGAAAAATATAAACTTAAAGTTCATTTAAACTATTCAAGAATGAAATTCTGATCACTATTCGGACCTTCCCTGTGGTCTTCTAAATACTTCTCAATCATTTCATCTCTTATATTCCCGGTGCTCCACGCTCCATAACCTATCCCCCATAAGTGCTGTCCCCAATAACGTTTCTTCAATTCCGCAAATTCATCCAACATCAACCTCGCACTCCTGCCCTTTAAACGTTTTACTAAATCACTTACTGATATTTTAGGCCGATAACTTACATGAAGATGAACATGATCTTTACTTACAACTCCTTTCAAAATCATAACATCCATACTATCACAAACCTGTCGTATTAAATCCCGACACCGTAACTGAACTTCTCCTTTCAACACTGAATACCTATACTTCGTACTCCATACAAGATGAACATGCAATTGATCAACACTATGGCTACTCCAGGGCAAACGCATTAAAATTTGCTGACTCCCTTAAGGATGGTTAGGAGGTAATCATTGCTCCATCCACATTTCTTTCGTTTTGTTTTCATGCTTATCTTTTTTGCACCTCTCCTGTCATCATAATT
>JAABUN010001533.1_pt1 | contig 28901 bp, 22 predicted proteins | sample 5559311 | NCBI WGS metagenome assembly JAABUN01 (sample SAMN10711877, study PRJNA513370) | rock metagenome | isolation source: Antarctica rocks | place: Antarctica: Victoria Land, Siegfried Peak sud | reverse complement strand
CGAGCTTGGCGGCGTAGATCGGGTCGAGGGCGTGCTCGGCGTCGACGATGGCGGCGATCCCGCCCATCTTCTGCGCCTCGGCGACGATATGCAGGGACAGCGTCGTCTTGCCAGAGGACTCCGGTCCGTAGATCTCGACGATCCGGCCCCGGGGGAGCCCACCAATGCCGAGGGCGAGATCCAGGGCGATGCTCCCCGTCGGGATGGAGTCGGCCTGAAGCGGGTTCTTCTCCCCTGGCGTCATCTTCATGATCGAGCCCTTGCCGAACTGGCGCTCGATCTGTGCGATGGCGAGTTCGACCGAGCGATCCCGATCTGAGGCAGGCACCGGCGAACCGTCGCCCGTGCTCACCGCATGCGTCACCGTCTCAGCAGAACTACGTCGTCGTCCCATGTTCGCTTGCCTCCGTGATCGGTCATTCTCGACCGATACTGCCCCGAAACAGTCCACCAGCGATCTCTGCCGGACGCTGGTTGGAAGTAGAAAATGTGTTCTAATCGTTGGTCTATTCTACGGCAAACAGCGTGTTACGTCAATGATTTCGCCGCTCGCGAACGACGAAGATTCAGACCAGATCAGGACTACGACCACTGCGGAATCAGTCTTTGATTTCCTGAAGGCAACAGGTCGGCCGGCAACATGCCAGCCGACCTGTTCGCCATTTCGTGGAGCCTGCCTTGCTCGATCTAGAGGGCCGGCACCGGCAGGACTTCAACCTCACTCAGACCACCGACGACCGGCAGTTCTTCGGCGTTCGGGAACAGGAAGCGGACGTACTGCGTGTCGATTCCCAGTGGGATCTCCTGCCACTCGCCGGGAATGGCGTTGTACGTGTCCGGGTAGGCAACGGTCGTCCACGTCTCACCATCGAGCGAAACCTGCACTTCGGCACCATGCGCGTAAGTCGTCTCCGTCCACTGCCAGCGAACGTTGCCAACGGTCTGCACGTACCCGAGGTCGATCACCAGGGCAAAGTGCTCTGGCTCGGCCATCGGCTCAACGATGACCTCAACCGGAATATCGGTCGAAATCTCACCCGTCCCGTCTCCCCCATCGACCGGGACCTCTCCTGTCTCATCGACCGGCGCGACCGGGGCCTCCTCCATCAGGACCGGAGACGGGACGTCCATGTACCACGTCGTAAGCGGATCGCCGTCAGCCGCGTACCAGGCGGTGCCAGTGAAGAAGGTATCGCTGACGACCGCTGGGTCGATCGTCGGCTCCCCGGTGGCGACATGCGTCGGCTCCTCAGTTGGGATCTCAGTCGGGATCTCGGTGGGGACCTCCGTCGGAGCGAGCGTTGGCTCCTCGGTCGTGACCCCAGTGGGGGTCTCGGTTGGGGCGAGCGTCTGATCTTCGATCCCGATCTCGGTGGGAACATCGCTCGGTACCAGCGTCGGGGTTGCCGTGGATGTGACGACGACCGGCGTCTCGGTCGACGGCGCTGTTGCCTGATTCACAACCCGGGGGCTGCGGGTAGGACGACCGGTCAGGACGGCAGTCGCGGCCCGGGTCGCAGTCGCCTGTACCGGGACGGTTGACGTCGCGAACTCGGTTACCGCTTGCGACATCACGACCGGCGTAGCGGTCGCTCTGGAGGGACGGGTCGATGTCCTTCCCGGAGTCGCTGTCGCCGCCGCCGTGACCGTCGCCGGCGGCGAGGTGGGGGTGGGCGTAGCCGTTCCGGGCCGGGCTGTGGCGGTCGGCGTGGCGGTCGCTGACCGCGTCGTTGCCATCGCGGTCGCCGTACCCGGCTGTGGGGTCGAGGTCGAACGCAGCCGGAGGGTTGCCGTCGAGGTGGCCGTCGCGGTCGCCGCGCGGGTGGCCGTCGCGGTCGCCGCGCGGGTTGCCGTCGCGGTCGCCGCGCGGGTTGCCGTCGCGGTCGCCGCGCGGGTTGCCGTCGCGGTCGCGGTCGGCGTCCCCCCACCACCTGGGATCGTTCCATTCCCGACGTAGAGGACCACAGGGTCGCCACCCGTTACGGCGCCCCGTAGATCCGAGCGAGGAACGGTAATTCCGGCGAGGCTGCCATAGAGCCCGATTGCGCCGGCGACCAGTGGTGACGCCATGCTCGTCCCGCTCTTGACGGCGGTTCCACCCCCGGGGGCGGTCGAGGTGATACAGGATCCAGGTGCCATGATGTCCGCGTTGAAATTACTGTAGGTCGCGAACTCGTCGTCACCACCGCTGCAGCTCGCCCCACCACCACCAGTCCGGCCGTTGGTGTCGGTGTAGGCAGAGACCGACGTTACCTCCGGGTAGGACGCGGGGCTGTAATTATTGGCATTCGTCGCGAGATTACCCGCTGCAACAACGACCGGTATGCCCCGGCTGGTCACGCCGCAGACGGCCTGTCGAAGCGGGAAGACACCGGACGTTCCACAGTCACTACCGGGACCCTGGGCGAGCCCGAGACTCATGTTGACGACATCGATCCCACCTGGGTTCGCGGCAATCCAGTTGAGACCTCAGATGACGTTGGAAAGTGGGCCGGTCGATCCAATCAGAACCTTGACGGCAAAGATTGAGGCGCCAGGGGCAATGCCAGTCGTCGCGTCGCCATTATCCTTCGCGGCCGCGATACCGGCGACGTGGGTGCCGTGACCGTTCGTGTCGGTCGTGATGCCACCGCTCCCCGTGCAGTCCACACCACCGACGACGCTGAGGTCGCTGTTCGGCCCAACTCCAGAGTCGACGATCGCAATCCCAACCCCCGGGCGACTTGCGCCCGTCCCGGCGCCACTCGTCGCGGATGTATCGGCCCCGACGCGCCGAAGCTGGTTCGGAACGGCGTCTGTGCTGACGATACGGTCAATGGAGATCGACGCGACATTGCTGTCCTGCTGGAGCGTGGCCACGGCAGCGTCCGTCAGGTTGGCCGAGAAGCCATTGACGGCGCTCCGATAGATGAACCCGGTCGCGATGCCATTGTCGGCCGCGACGGCCGCCGGGTCAGTCCCCGCATCGGTCAGGACGATCGACGGGCCGCGAATGCCAGGTTCGGTGATAACAGGAGCGCTCGGTCGCCCTCCCCCGCCCTGCGCGCTTGCAAGGATCGGCATGAGGGCCATCACCAGGACGAGCAGCGCGGTCAGCGGTGCCAACCGGTGCTGAGCCGCCGAACCTGCTGGTCCAACCAGACTACCCGGTTCGGTTCGGGACGAAACACCTTGCTGGCCGGGTAGACGCTGATTCACGAAGCAAGCCTTTCAGGGCAAAGAATACGAGAGCGCGACACCCAGCGAGAACAATTGCGGGAACACCGAATATGCGCGGACCGTTATCCGGCCGACATGTCGAGACGGAAACGAGTGGCCCCTGCACCAGCGCTAAACCGGCACCACGGTCCGAAGGCTGAAACTTCATAGTACCCGAAGTGCCCGATCACCGGATCCGCACCAACCGGGCAATGGCAACGACCGCGCGGGGAAATGCCCCGCCGCGGTCGTTGCCACTTAGGGGACATCCGGTCCCGATTGAGCTCAGGCGACGAGCCGTCGACGACGAGCGACCCAGGCCGTGGCTATCGCCAGGGACAGGACCGAGGCGATCGCAAGCAGCTCGGACGTCATGCCGTTGGCCACGCTCGCCGCCGTCGTTCCGACACCCGTGTTGGGCTGCCCCTTCACTGGTGCGCAATTGAAGATGAAGACTTTCGAGGCGGTGTTCGGCCGGACGACGACGTCACCATTCGTGTTGACGTTGTCGGATTCGGCGTAGCACCAACCCTCGCCCGCCTCGGTCAGTTCATAGGTCCCGGGGGTGAGCCGGGCGAAGGTAACGAGCCCGTCAACGTTGGTCGAACCATCGGTCACCGGAGTGTACTTCTTGGTTTCCCCACTGTAGAGGGCGATCGAGAATTGAGCTGGGGCCGCCTGCACGGCGCAGTTCGCGTAGTAGTCATAATCTGCCGGCGGGTTCAGCGTCGGGCAGGTGTACTTCTGGATGATGATCGCCCCCGTCGTACTGGAGACGACCGGCGGGATCGAGAAGTAGGCACAGTAGGCCGTCTGACCGGCTTGCGGGGCGGCGTTGGCACCAACTCCGACGTTCTTGGTCGCCGGTGCGTCTGGATCCAGCCCACAGAAGTTGTAGAGGATCAGCTGGCCCTTGGTCACCTGCTGTTCGAGGTAGTAACTTCCGGCCGGGATGCCGCTGAAGACGGCCCGACCGGTCTGTCCACCGGCCCCAGTCGTCGCCCGCTGCGTGACAGGGCCAGAGAGCCGGTACGTCACACCGTTGGTCAGGCTGTTGGCAGCGGTGCAGTTGTTGGCGAAGTCCTCGTAGAGCGTGCCCTGAAAGCCAGCCGGGCAGGTGTAGCTCGTCACATCAACCGCGGCTGGAGCCGGGGCTGGCGGGGTGACGTAGTTGATCACGACGACTTGAGTGAGCTGATTGCGGCCGATCTGGACGGAGGCCGTGGCATCACCCGGAAGGTCCGGACTGACCTCTGTCAGGTTGTAGGTCGCGACCGGCACCGTCGCCTGGTAGAAGCCGTCCGGGCCGATCGAGAACTGACCGAGACCGCCCTCGCCGCCCTGACGGACGAACGTGAAGGTCGCGTCGCCGGGGTCGCAACCAGCCGTGTTGGCGAGCTGCTTGGGTCCTGGGTCGGAGCTGTCGAAGATAACGGTCCGCTCACCGGCCGACCCGGCCGGGCAGTAGAACTTCGCGATCTGGACTGTCCCGGCGTTGGCCGGCGGGGCGGCCCGCTGGTTGATCACGCGGACGTCAGTCGTCACGCCGGGGTTGACGACGACCTCATTGATCCGACCGGTGGCGACGTAGCCGGAGGGCGCGGCAGTCTGGTCGATCGCGTAGGTGCCGGGCGCAATGTCCGGGAATGTCACCCTGCCGTTGGCATCGCTGCAGGCGGCATCGCGGCCGTCATCGACGATGTCGAAGCAGGCACCCGTCAGGGGATGGCCCTGTGGGTTGACGACCGTGACCCGGATCGCGCCGTTCCGCTGGGTATTGACGACGGTGACCGTGGCTGGATCGCCAACATCGATGGTCACTGCCGAGTCGTCGGCCGTGAGGTAAGCGGCGGACGGGGTGTTGGTCTCGCGAAGGGTGTAGTCCCCGACCGCGACGTCGTTGAAGGTGATCGTGCCGTCGTTACGGCCGTCCTCACCGTCGCAGACTGGGCCGGCGATCGTACTGACCCCGTTTCGGAGCGAGAAGCAAGCGCCGGGGAGGGCAACTCCGTCCTCGTCGACCTTGAGGACGATCAGATCGCCGGCATTCATCGGCGGCGGCAGGATCCGGTTGGTGACCGTGATCCGCTGTCCGCTGCCCGGCGCAACCCGGATCGGGTCGACCTCGGCGCCTTCGTACCCGGTCGGGACCACGAACTGCTCGACGGTGTAGTCACCCGGCACGACACTGTCGAACCGGGTGGTTCCGTCGTCCCCGGCGAGGTCCTGGTTGTCGCAGACCTCATAGGTCGCCGGCCCCGTCAGGCGATAGCAGGCGCCGGCCAGCACGGCGTCATCGGTCGTGACCGTGTCGAAGGTGACGCGACCCGGTCGCGGCGAGTTCTGAACCGTCGCCTCGGCAGTCTGCCCCGCGAGGAACTGGATCGTCTGGCTCCGACCCGGTGCGTAGCCGAGCGGGGTCGTGACCTCGCGCAGCAACCAGGTGCCGGGGGCGACATCCTCGAACGTGATCGTGCCGTCGCGGTCGCCGTCGGCCGAGTCGCAGACCCGGATCGGCTGGAAACCACCGCGGGTCAGGAGGAAGCAGGACCCGGCCAGGGCCACGCCGTCCCCGTCGACCTTGGAGACGACGAGCGAACCGTTCTCGTCCGGCGTCGGCACCGCCGTCACCGGGATGACCGCAACGACAGGCGTGTTGGCGTCAACGGTGTACTCGATGTCCTCGGCCAGTTCATATCCGTCGGGAGCTTCGGTCTGGGCGATCGTGTAGGTTCCTGAGAGGACCCCATCGAACCGGATCCGGCCAACGCCACCATCGGTGTCGCTGCCATCGTTGTCGCAGACCTCGACCCCGTCCAGCGTGAAGCAGGCTCCAGCCACCCGACGACCAGAGCCGTCGGTGTAGTTCACGACTAGAGAGACTTCTCGATCCTCCGGACCCTGAACCACAATGACGAGCAGCACCTCGATAGTCTCGCCAGCCACGACGGTGACGTTCTGGCTGACGTCGATTGCCGACGCCGAGATCTGGCCGTCCGGCAGGTCGCCAGTCTGAGTGACGAGGTAGTTGCCAGCCGGGACGCTCTGGAACAGGACGGTCCCCGCGGTGTCGTCGCCGTCACCGTCCTGGTTGTCGCATACCTCGCTGACTGTCTGTTCAACCTGAGAAAGTGTCAGGCAGAGATCGGAGAGCGCGTTGCCGTCCTGGTCCTCGAGCCGGACCGAGATCGATCCCTCGCCAGCCGGCGATGGGGCCACACTCGCCGATGCTGCCGCACTCGCCGACGGACTGGCCGACGCACTCGCACTGGCGCTCGCCGACGGGCTCACCGACGGACTCGCACTCGCACTGGCGCTCGGCGACGGGCTTTCGCTCGCGGACGGGCTCGGGCTCACGCTCGGCGACGGGCTTTCGCTCCCAGACGGGCTCGGGCTGACGCTCGGCGACGGACTGTCCGACGCTCTCGGGCTGACGCTGGGACTCGGGCTCTCGCTCGGCGACGGACTCTCGTCCGGCGTGATCTCCTGCTCCGCCGTGACCGTCTCCCCGGCGACGACCGTCACGGTCGGGCCGCGCCCGGCATCCGGACCGGTGAAGATCTCGGGCAGATTGCCGATTAGAATGTCGTAGGTACCAGCCGGCACATCAAGGATCGCGAACTCGCCTGGGGCGTCATTCGTGTCGGCCGTATCCTCGTCTTCACCAGTGTTGTCGCAGATCGCTACCCCCGCGACGTCACCCGGTGTTGCGACGAGCTGCACGCAGACACCTGAGATTGGATCGCCGGTAGCGGTATCGGTGATCGACAGCTCGACCGTGCCGGTCGTCGCGACCAGTTCGAAGCGGGCCTCGACCGCGTCGCCCTCGGCGACATCCGCCGTAGCGGTGTTCGCCTCACCGTCCACGAGTGCGTAGCCCCCAGGGACCGTCGTCACCGTCACGGTGTTCTCGCCAGACTCCACCTGCGGGATCGTCAGATTGCCGTCGGCGAGGCCGTCGAACTGGTCGTCACAGAACGGGCCGAACTCGCCGTACTCATTCGTGACGGAAACGCATCCACCCGCGACAGGCTGATCATCAGCAGTGAACACCACGCCGAGATCACCGAACGTCATGATCCGGTCGGACTGGATCGTGATCGCGATGTCGCCGTCCTCGGTTACCTCAAGCGACTGGGCTGCCGCGGGCTGAACACCTTCAGGGGTCGTCGTCTCTACGACCTGATAGCTACCGACCGGGACGTTATCGATTGTGATCAAGCCAGGCTCGTTGTCGGACTGATCGCCATCGCCATCGTCACAGACCGGGCCGATCGGGTCACTACTGTTCCGCTGAAGCTCGTAGCAGGCCCCGGCGACGAGGTCTCCGGCGTCGTTCTGTCGCGTAATTGCGACGGAGACTTCAACCGCGGACACGTTGACGACCGCGATCTCCTGAGAGCCACCCAGCAGGATGGTGACCGACTGATCGTCGGCCGCCGTGAAGGTCTCGGCCACTTCCGTCTGGGTCAGGGTGTAGGTACCATCTGGGATCCCGAAGATGCCGACCCGGCCGTCCCCGTCCGAATCGCCGTCGTCGTCACAGACCGATGTCTCGACATTGCCGCCATCGCGGTTCAGAACGTCGACTGGGGTTCCGGTATTCGCGTCGAGCAGGCTGAAACAGGCATCCGGGACGACGTTACCGGCGTCATCGCTAACCTTGATGACCAGCCGGCCATTCGGAGCCGCTGATTCGCTGGGGCTGGGATCGACCGAGGGGCTGGGCGACTCCGATGGCTCGACCACCTCGTAGTCGAATGCGACCTCGGTCGTCTCGCCGGCGTCGACGGTGACCGTCTGCTCAGGCAGCAGGTCCCTGTTTTCCGGAGCGACGACCAAGTAAATCGTCGTGCTGCCAGCCACGACGTCGTCGATCGTGACGATGCCGTTGATCTCACCATCGGTGTCATCGAAATACGTTCCGAGGTAGCCGGCGCTGTTCTGGATGTCGAACCCGGCACCGACGACGTCGCCGCCGTCGCCATCCCCGACCCGGATCTCGATCGTTCCGGTCTCGTCACCCTCGTCGGACGGCGATGCCTCTTCAGATGGAACAGCCGCATCAGAGGCAGCGGCGTCGGACGCGCTCGCGTCCGGATCGTCCGTACCCTCGTAGGTAAACGTGATTGTCAGATCGGTCCCACCCACGACATCGAACGTCTGGTCGGGCAGCGTGTCCTGACCGTCGGGTGCCGTATCCATCCGCAGCGTGAACGTGCCACTGCCGACTTCGGTGATATCCAGTTCGCCATTCAGGTCATCGTCGTTGAACGGGCCATAGGTCTGGCCATCGATGAGGAGTGAGTACGTGGCGCCCCCTATTGGGTCGCCGTCCGGACCCACCGTCTCGACGGTGATCGTCGAGCGCCCGTCATCCTCATCGCTGGGGCTGGGGTTGTCGCTGGGGCTTGCCTCTTCAGAGGGGGACGCATCTTTGGACGGGGAAGCGTCCTCGGAGGATGCGACCTCTTCACTCGGTTCGTCACGGTCCGCGTCGTAGCTGAATTCGATCCGGGTCGTCTGACCGGCCTCGACGGTGACCGTCTGCTCGGGCAGAAGGTCCTCTCCGCCCGGCGCAACCACCATGTAGACGGTATTGCTGCCAGCGAAGACACCTTCGATCGTCACGATGCCGTCGACGTCGCCGTCGAACTCATCCGTGAACGTGCCGTAGTAGCCTGTCTCGTTCTGGACGTCGAAGCCAGCTCCGGCGAGCGGGTCGCCGTTGCCATCGACTGCCGAGATTTCGATCGTACCGGTCGTGGCGTCAGGGTCAGAGGTACGCGGTTCACGGCTACCGGCCGCGTCATTGCTATCGCTGGCCTGCGCATCGTCGGAGGATCCGTCCGATGGCAGGTCCGAGCCTTCGTTGGACGGCTCATCAGTGCCACCAGCGCCCGGCAGGTCGACCTGGATCGTATTCTGCCCGGGGCCGACGTTGACCGACTCGTCCGCGGCCGGCTCCTGACCACTTGGGGTGAACGTCTCGACAAGATCGTAACTTCCGGACGGCGCCCCGTTCGGAAAGTTGATGGTGATCAGTCCGTCGCCGGTGCCATCGTCGCTGTCACAGGCCTGCCCGAGCGTGGTGCGGCGGTCGAAGACGCCGTAGCAGCGGCCCGGCGAGGAGGTACCATCTGCGGCTACAACGGTGACCGTGAGCTGACCTGGCTGAACGGTCGTCGTACTGACCGAGCCGTTACGGTCGTCGAGGGTGACCTGAATTCGCCCAGCGTCGAGAGTGACCGTCCCGGACTGCTCGGTCGGCGTGCCATCCGCGAGGACGGTGTAGGTGAAGTCGCCACCGAAACCGTCTACGAAGGCTTCCCAGCTGTCGTTTCCGGCCGGGAACAGGGCGATCTCGCCGAAGCCATCGACCAGCAACGACAGATTGGCGCTGAAGTCGTTGCCCACGATCTCGCCGGTCGAAGGATCGAAGCTGAAGGCGAGCCCGGTGGCATCGTTGTCGACACTGACGTCGAGGTCCCTGCCATTCGGATCGGCGCCGTCACCGAGGGAGTACGTCCCGTCGTTGCTCTGCACTTCAATCCGAAAGGTGTAAGTACCAGGAGAGACTGGCACGGTTCCACGCCAGATCCCGTCGTCGCCCTGCCTGAGCGGGACAGTCTGGCCGAAGTCACCGGTGACGCTAACGGCGAAGGGCGCGGCGAGAGCTGGCGGAGCACCGTCTCGCTGGGCCAGCGCCAGTGAAGGCCCGTACGGGGCGGCCATGGCAGGGATGCTCGACGAGAACATCGGCACCAGGGCGCCGAGGATCAGGGCGAAGGCGGCAAAGAGATGGACCGCGGGAGTTACACGCCGACCCATGGGAGTCAGGCGGGTTCGTGGACGTCCACGAAGAGGAAGCACACCAGCGCGCATCGAATACCTCCGGCGATCAGAACAGCAACCCGACCGAGGACCACGGGAAGGGGCCAGACGGCGCCCAGTCCGTGCCTTTTCGGTTCCGTCTCTATCAACGTCCGTGACCGGCGATCCGTTTCCATCCCGCCGGCGGAATGTTGATCGCGAGATCCGGTCTGCCATGACCGGAGGGAGAGCAACAGCCTACCAGAGGTCATCGAACCGGAACGTTGGACCGGGAGCGATCTGTTGCGAGCCCCTGGGGACCGATGGCGACACTGTCTGCCGAAAACGTTTCCAGGCCAGCTACGCGTAGATCGTCAGATACCGGACATCAGCGTCGGTACGATGAGCCTGGAATCGCATGGCGTCGGAGTCCCAGGCGATCTGGATCTCGAAGAGGACCCAGCCTTCGCGGGTCTGTCCAGAGGCGTACCAGCCCTCCGCTTCCGGGTCCGGCGCCGTCAGGAACAACCCGTTCGGCACCGGCCCGTTGTCCTGCTGAGCCAGCGTGAAGGCGCCGGCCGAGAGGTAGGCGCCAGTGGCCGAACTGCCCGTGTACGTTACCGAGACCCGGACAGCGACCCAACCGGCGGCGCCGTCACCGTCAGCGTCACCAAGATCGCCGGCCTGAACACGGCCGAGGGCGGTTGTCCGATAGTCGGCATCCGGGAAGAGGTCGTAGACCGGGTCGCCGATCACCACTTCGGCAACCGTCACCTGCCAGTCCGCCGTCGCAACCGGATCACCGATCGTGACCGCCGCATCGACCGTGGTACCCACATCCGTCGGTGCCGGGACGCCGGCCGCGTCGCCTGGCGCCGCCGCGTCGGAGAGCGCGAAGGCGGCGTCAGCCCAGTTCCCGGTCAGCGTCAGACTGTCGTAGATGAGGACAAGCGCTGGGGATTCGGTCGGTCCGGCTAGCGCCACTGCACCGGTCAGCGATGCTCCGGGCTCAATTAGGCCGGACAGCTGCGGGTCGGGTGCGACGAGATCGCTCGGCCGGCTGACCCAGACCGGACCGGCCAGCGCGAAGTCACCCGGATCGAGCCGATACGCCCGGTCACCCGTGTTGGTCACGCTGACCTCGACGAGGACGAACTGCTCGCCTTCGTTGGGGAGACGATTGGTCGCAGACACCGCGATCCCCGCCGCGGCCTCTGTACCGGTTAGGACGTTCCCGACCGTCATCTGCCACGGACCAGCGGTCCCAACCTGGCCAACCGGCACGACGACGGGCTCAACCTGCGAAGCGACCGCCTGACCCATCGGATGAATCAGCCCAGCCAACAGCACCGCCAGCGTCAGGAGGACGCAGAGCCTGAACGGATGGCGGACCGATGAATCACGCGCTGGCATCGATCGATCGCGCAGCCGCCAAAATCCGGGGATCGTCATGCCTGGGCGACGGCAGCGTGCGTCTCTACCCCGGATGCTTCTGGCGCGAGGTCACGACCGACAGCATGGGCGACAGCGCGCATTCGGGGGACGAGATCGGCGAACTGGTCGAAGGTCAGTTGCTGCGCGGCATCGCTCATCGCGTGGTCCGGACTCGGGTGGACCTCGATGAGCAGCCCGTCGGCCCCGGAGGCGACACCGGCCAGCGACATCGAGGGGACGTAGGCCCGCTTCCCAGCGGCGTGGCTGGGGTCGACGAAGACCGGGAGGTGGCTGAGCTGCTTGGCAACGGCGACCGCGCCGATATCGAGCGTGAACCGGGTGGCAGTCTCGAACGACCTCATCCCGCGCTCGCAGAGGATCACGTTCGGGTTGCCCTGCGCCATGACGTACTCAGCGGCGAGGAGCCACTCCTCGACGCTGACGCTGGCGCCACGCTTGATCATGACCGGCTTGCTCGTCTTGCCGACTTCCTCCAGCAGGAGGTAGTTCTGGCAGTTCCGGGCGCCGATCTGATAGATGTCGGCGTAGCGGCCGATCAGATCGACGTCGGTCGGGCTCATCACCTCGGTGATGACCGGCATCCCGGTCTCCTGGCCAGCCTTGGCGAGGATATCCAGGCCACGCTCGCCGAGGCCCCGGAACTCATAGGGCGACGTGCGCGGCTTGTACGCGCCGCCACGGAGGATCCGGGCGCCGGAGTCCCGGACCGCCCGGGCAGTCGAGAGGGTCTGCTCCTCGCTCTCGACGGAGCATGGTCCAGCGATGAGCATAATCTCGTCACCGCCGACCCGGACGCCCTTGATGTCGATGATCGTCCGCTGCGGATGGAAGTCCCAGCCGGTCAGCTTGAATCGCTTGGTGATCCGGACGACCCGCTCGACGCCTGGGAGCGACTCCAGCGTCCCGGCGAGCTCGGAAGGGAGCGGCGAGCCGACGACACCAATGATGGTCACCTCTTCGCCTTCGGAGAGGTGGGCACCGAGCCCGATGCTCTTGACCCGCTCGACGACCGTATTCACGTCCTCACGGCTGCTGCCGCGCGCCATCACGATAATCAAAGTGGAACTCCTGCGCCGTGCGACGCGACTGCTGCCCGCCCGGCGGGTCATGCTCAAGGGTTGGGGAATGACGGGTTCGAACGCCGACCGAGGCAAACGGCCTCACGCTGGGATCTAGGTGCGAACGACAGGGTATGCCGCAAGGATATCCTGCAACTCGTCATCCGACAGGCCCCATTCGGGCCGGAGTTGCTTCGCGCCCTTCAGGTAAACGTGTCGGACCTCGCTGGCCGAGCGGTTGGTGTTGACATGAAGGAGGATCCGGATCGCCCGCTGAAGTGACCCGGGGACGTCCATCTCGTGCGTGCACATCAATGGGACCTCGGTCCAGCCGACCTCCCGGGCTGCCAGCGCCGGAAAGGTCGCGGTCAGGTCGGGAGTGGTGGTGAAGATCGCGGAGGCGATGTCGTCGGTCTCAAGACCGTTGAGGTGCTTGAGCGCGACGACCAGCTCGCGGGTCGCCTCGAGGATGTCCTCGGCGGTGTTGATCGGCGCGGTCGTCGCCCCGCGAATCCCACGGCAGACCATCGGGCCGGTCCCTGTCCCCTGCGCTACTCGTCTGCCTGTCAACTGATCCACCATCGCCGCCAAACTCCCTCTTGTGAACCTTGCGAACTCGCCACGTCGCAGCGATCCCGCGGATCAGCCTCGAACGCTCGATCGGAACTGCTCGGGCGATGATACCAACCCCGGCGTCGGCAGCGGATGATTGGCGTCGGCACGGAGATCAGCGTCGATACATTGCCTGCCTGAGAGCAGGTCTGCCAGGGGTCATTCAACTCTGATCAAGCCCCGCTCAGACCCTCATTCAACGCTGGCACCCATGGCTTGTACGATGAGGACGGCCTGAGCGATGTCGAGTCGCACCCGGATGAGGGCCAGTCGAGTGAGATCGACCCCATCGAGCGTTGCGCCGCGAAGGTCAGCGCCCTCCAGCTTCGCCTCATCCAGCCTGGCCCGCGAGAGGTCAGCATCCCGAAGATCTGCTTTCCGCAGATCCGCGAAGGCGAGATTGGCATCGGTCAGGCGAAGGCCGCGAAGATGCAGACCAGCCAGCGTGCGGCCACTGAGATCGACGAACGACCAGTCGCCGCCTTTGACCTTGATCCCGGCGAGATCGGCCTCGTCGAATCCCGAGCCCGTCATCTTGCAGTCGTCGAACCGGGCACCGAACAGCCCCGCCATCCGGAAGGTGCAGTTCAGCATCGCCGACCGGCTGAACACGGCCCCATCGAGCCGAGCGGCCGTGAAGTCGCAGGCGTCGAAGATGCAGCGTTCGATCTTCGCCTCGCTGAGCCGAACCCCGTGAAAGCGGCACTGGCTGAACCGGCAGCCCTCCATCGACAGATCACTCAGGTCGTCGTCGAACTGTTCACCATCGAACTCCCGCTCGACCCACCAGTCGTCTCGATCCGCCCTGCCCGTCAATTACCTAGCTCTCTTCGTCGAAGTAGTCGTTGTCGATCCGCTTGAGCGTATAGGTTCTGAGCGGAGTCACCCCTACGCCGTGCTCAACCATTAGCGTTGCGAGCTGCTGTCCGTCGATCAGGACGACTCGTTGTCCGAGCTGTTGTACGTATCTGGTTGCGTCCTGGGTGAACGTGGAAGTGGTGATGAGCACGCCTTTGCGACTCTGGTGTGGCGCAAGGTTGCCCACGAACTCCGCGACGACGGGTCGACCGACAGAGTGTTGCCATCGTTTCGCTTGCACGTGAATTGTGTCTAAACCCAATCGGTCTTCTTTGATTACGCCGTCAATCCCACCATCTCCGGTTTTGCCGACGACGCTGGCTGCATCCTCGAAGGTGCCTCCATATCCCATCGCAACCAGCAGCTCCACGTCGAGTCGCTCGAAGAAACCGGGGCTTACGGTCCGCACCCTCGCGAGCATATCGTCCTCGAGGGCAGCCTGGAAGCGCTCGAATCCAATGCCTATTAACTCATCAGGTGTCTGTTGTTCTGGTTCCCGCTCCGGGTCTGGTGGAATTACAAGATCAGGGGTTTCCCGATTTTCGAACGCTCTGGTCTCAGGGAACCGCCGTAGATACTTCGAGTCGATCCTTGGTACGCCATTTGCCAACGCTTCGCGGCCACGTTCTGCAATCTCGTAGGTTGCTCGCTTTGGTCGAAAGACCAGATTTGCCTTGGTCAAATAAGTTACGGCCCAGCCGCATCGATTGTCCCAGAGGGTTTGCCGACCACTTTTGAGGGTAAGCAACCGATCCTGCTCGGTAACATCCATAACCTCGGCGAGTCTGGCATTCATGTCCCGCCGGGACCACTGCTGACCATCACTCAGCAATTGAACCATTGGTAGCATGATGTCCTCATGAGTTGGGATGGCCATTCGTTATGCCCGCAGACCTCTCAAGAAGGCGGCGGCAGCGGCGGGTTGCTCGATGGGCGGGAGAATTTCGATCGCGTTGATCATGGCCGACGCGACGACTGCGCCCTCGGCGTACTGGCCGACGGTCGCGACGTGTTCGGCGGTCGAGATGCCGAAGCCAACCGCAAGCGGCAGGTCGGTCGTGGCGCGGACCCTGGCGATATAGTCCGGCAGCCCGGCGGCGAGGTCGCTCCGGGCTCCCGTCACGCCGGTCAATGAGACACAGTAGATGAACCCGGAGGCACGCTCGGCGACCAGTTGGAGCCGCGCATCGGTGCTGGTCGGCGCGACGAGGAAGACGAGGTCCCGGCCGTGGGCGTGACAGGCGGACAGCAAATCGTCGCTCTCCTCGGCCGGGAGATCCGGAACGATGAAGCCGTCGACGCCAATCGCCTCAGCCTCAGCAGCCAACCGCTCGAAGCCATACTGGTAGAACGGGTTGGTGTAACCGAACAGAATCAGCGGGATAGTGACCCCACGCGTCCGCAGCCGCCGGACCAGTTCAAGGCAATCCGCGAGTCGAGTACCCTGACTGAGCGACACCTGGCTGGAGCGCTGGACGGTGCTGCCGTCGGCGAGCGGGTCCGAGAACGGGACCGCAACCTCGAGCAGGTCGGCGCCAGCCTCGACCAGCGCCATCGCAATCTCCTCGCTGGTTGCGAGATCGGGGTAGCCGACCGTGATGAAGGGGATCATAGCCGTTCGGCCCTCGCCTTTCGCCCGGGCGAACGCGTCGGCGATCCGGCTGGGTTGCCCAGTCAGAGACGACGGTGGCGTCGAGACGGTCGTAGACATGGCGATGGCTCCTGCCTGGATTGGTCGGTCGGACTGATCGTCCTGATCAGTGCTGCTGCTTCTGACCAGCCATCGCGTTGAGCGCCGTATCGAGGTCCTTGTCTCCACGACCAGAGCAGCAGATCACGATGGACTCGTCGGGCGACATCGTGCCGGCGAGCTGAACCGCGTGGTAGATCGCGTGGCTCGTCTCCAGCGCTGGGATGATTCCCTCGGTCTTCGTCAAAAGCTTGAAGCCTTCAAGCGCCTGAGCGTCGGTGACCGAGACGTAGGTGGCCCGACCCGTCTGCTTGAGGAAGCTGTGCTCCGGCCCGACGCCCGGGTAGTCCAGCCCGGCCGAGATCGAGTGGGCTTCCATGATCTGGCCGGCCTCGTCCTGCAGCACGTAGGTCCGCATCCCGTGAATGACCCCGATCTTGCCGGCGGTCATCGTCGCCGCGTGGCGACCAGTCTCGACGCCATCACCGGCCGCCTCGACCCCGACCAGCGTGACCTGATCGTCCTCGAGTAATGGGTGGAAGATCCCCATCGCGTTGGACCCGCCGCCGACGCAGGCGACGATCGCATCCGGGAGCTGGCCAAGCTCAGCATGCTCCCGCGCCTGCCGCCGGGTCTCGACACCGATCACGCGCTGGAAATCGCGGACCATCATCGGGTACGGGTGCATCGCCATGACCGAACCGATGAGGTAGAAGGTCGTCTCGACGTTGGTCACCCAGTCGCGGATTGCCTGGTTGATCGCATCCTTCAGGGTCTGCGAGCCACTCGTTACCGGGACGACCTCGGCGCCGAGGAGCCGCATCCGGGCGACGTTCGGGGCCTGACGCTCGACGTCGAGGGCGCCCATGTAGACGATGCACTCCAGTCCGAGACGGGCGCAGATCGTTGCAGCCGCAACGCCATGCTGACCTGCGCCGGTCTCGGCGATGATGCGCTTCTTGCCCATCCGCTGGGCCAGCAATCCCTGTCCGATCGCGTTGTTGATCTTGTGCGACCCGGTGTGGGCAAGATCCTCCCGCTTGAGGAAGATCTTCGCGCCGCCGGCGTGTTCGGTCAGGCGCGGGGCGTACATCAGCGGCGTCGGCCGACCGACGTAGTTGGTGAAGAGGTCGTCGATCGCGGCCTGGAAGGTCGGGTCCTGCCGGGCCTCGGCGTAGGCAGCCTCGAGCTCCGCGACCGCCGGCATCAACGTCTCGGGAGCGAACTTGCCTCCGAACTCCCCGAATCGTCCCTGGTTGTCCGGCCACGACGCCCAGGTTCCCGCCGGGGGTGCGATGGTCGTCGTCGGGGTCTGAAGCGTCGTCGTCATGTCGGAACTCCTGTCGTCGGGTGCGTCGTGATGGACCTGAAGCGTCCGTGACGCCGGACTGGCCGAACCAGGCTGCGGGCGCCACGTTGACAGGCCATCATGCTACCGCTCCGGGTGGCGTCCCGCCACTCCTTACGCTTCGACTCCGTCAGCCTTGACCCTGCCGACGTCCAGACACTCTCGAAACGCGACAGCCGACGTGCTGACTGACCAGCGGGTGTCGGGAGTCACGGAAGAAGAACCTCTGGGAAACGCGTCAGGGCTCAATGCGCAACCAACACGGATCATCCAGCGACCAAGCCACTGACGGACCGGACGTTCAGCCGTTGTGGCAGCACTCGCGGCAGTCATCCGCCGCTCGGCTCGTTCGAGTCGCTCGTTCAGCGCCTGTCGAGCCAGTTCGTCGTTCATCGATGGTGGCAGCATGGTGGTTCCGTCCTGTCGCGTCGCGTACGGCCACCGGCGTGTCGATCGGCCAGTGGGTCCACGTCAGGGCGCCGCATCCACGTCTGATTCTGATCGTCGGGCCGACGTGGCACATCGGTCGATCGACGTAGGCCGTGACGCATCTCATCGTCGATCGAGGACGTAGATCGCGAGTGGCGCCATTTTCGGCGGAATGACGAAACCCGCCCCGGCGTAAGCCAGAGCGGGCGTCGATACGGTATGGGTCTTGGGAGCGATGACACTCGTCCTACTGCTCGGCGCTGGCCTGGGCGAACCCGGAGCAGCCGCTGTTGGCGGTGACGAGCAGGTTCAGCGCCTCATGCTTCGGATGACCGCAGGCGGCGGTGAAGGTCTCGGCGGCTTCCTTCTTGGAGCGAATCTGGAAAATCTGGGGCTGGGTTGTGTGCTCACCGAAATGGGAGCAGAGGCCACACTGTCCGGTCTCGACGTGAACCATGGAGGACTCCTTTATGGTAGAAGGGACCAAAGGTCCCGGTTCAGGATCAACTCGGCGGTCGGACCCGCTGTCTACACCCCACTCTATCGGTTTTTCATGTAGTGTCAAGCATTTATCTCCGATAAATATGATCGGGATTGCCAGAACTCTAAATCGATAGCGAGTTCATCTCCTACCAGCCGTGTCGGAAATTCTCGCCCCCGATGGGTTCCCGATTGTTATCCGAAAAGGCACGTCCGCACCGGAAGCGAGGATTCTCTTTCACATAGTTTTTGGTTCTCCCAAGGTACTCCTGATTGCGGCTCCCTGAGAGGGGCTTGGGTGATCGAAGACCACCCCATTGACGCGACACGGTTACCAGCCAGAGATGCCATGTTGAACCGCCCAGGTCGCCGCCTCGGTGCGACTCCCGACGTCGAGCTTGGCGAGGATATGAGCGACGTGGGTGCCTACCGTCCTTGGGCTGATGAAGAGCACCGCGCCGATCTCCCGGTTGGACCGACCCTGGACGACGAAACCGAGGATCTCGATCTCACGTGGAGTCAGCCTGACGGCCGATGCGGGGGAAGGGTCTGAAGCCGAGTCTGACTCTGACCCTGCCTGAATCGGCAGATTGGTGGCCAGTCCGGCGAGGATCGCTTGCGTCCGAACGATCGCACTCCCCAGATGCAGACCCGCCATCTCTCCCGCGATTCGTTCTCGTTCTTCTGGTGATAGCGACGCCGAGCCGGTTTCGTAGGCTTCGCACGTCTCCCGATCGTCGAGCGGGCTCGGGGTCATGTTTCGCTCCCGAGCCAATCGTGTGGCCATCTCGGTCAGGAGTACCTGCTCTCGCGGGAAGTGATCCTTGGCCAGAAAGCCGGCCATCGACATGAGTTCGATCAGGTAGCCCGGCGCCTGGTTCACCTCGCCCAGCGCGAGGGCTTCCGAGAGCGCCATGGCTGCAGCCCGGAGCTGGCCACGATCCTGCTGGATCACGGCGAGGTTGCGCCGGGAGTTGATCGCGCGATCGAGATCGTCCTCGCGCATGAATATGTTGAACGCCTGATCGAGCCGACGGGCGGCCTTTGTGAGGCCGCCCAGGAAATACTGGTGGATCGCTTGCATCTCCACCTGGAAACCTTCGGTCTCGCCAGTGAGGTCGATGGAGAGCAGGGCAAGCAACGGCTGGATCTCGTCGTTCCGTTTCTGGGTCATCAGGAAACCCGAGAGTTCCATGACCGCTCCCCGAAACGCAAAGGGCTCGGTCGTTGACGCGTAGAGCTCGATCGAGCGACGGAGGGGGGCTTCGACCGCCGAGTAGTTGCCCAGCCGGAAAGCGATCGCGCCCTCCATGAAGTGCGCCTCAGCCCAGATCTCCGCCGATACCACGTCCTGCCAGCCACCGTCTGACGCGGCGACCCGGTCCATCGCCGGGCGGAGGAACCCGAGGGCGTCACGCAGTTGCGCCCAATTGACCCAGGACCGCCACAGCGCAGTGACGAGTTCGAGTGCCAGCCCCGACGAGGTCTCCAGCAGCCAGCGCAGCGCTGCCATCAGGTTGGCGTCCTCAGCATCGACGACGCGGAACCAGCGTCGCCGCGTTCAGATCATCCGCCGGGCGTGCAGCGCCAGCTGAAGACTCCAGGACGCCTGTGCCTCACGGATCGCCTCCACTCCGGCCGGGTCGTCCGCAAGCCGCTCCCGAGCGAACTCCCGGATGGTCTGGAGCATCGCGTACCGCGGGCGGCCGTCGTTATCTTCGCGGACGGAGACGAGGCTCTTGTCCACGAGCAGCGCCAGCACATCGACCACGTCCAGGCCGACATCAGGCCCTTCGAGGAACCGCTCAGCGTTGGCCTCCGCGACATCGGTCGATTTGCCGCCGGGTCCGACCGGGATCGCGAGCGGGTTCGCTCCCGGCAGACCCGGTTCGACCGCCGCCAGCGTCGCGATCAGGCTGAGCGAGGCACCACGCTCCGCAACCGAGAGCCGTGCGAACAGCAGCCGCTCCTCTGGGGTGAGCAGGTCGTAACTCCAGGCGATCGCGGCGCGCAGGGTCTGCTGGCGCTCCGGAAGATCGCGAGCGCCGCCAGTCAGCACGGACAGAGAGCGGTCCAGCCGGCTGAGCAGCATGGTTGGCGGAAAGTGCCGGACCCGGGCGGCGGCAAGCTCGATCGCGAGGGGCAATCCATCCAGCCGCGCACAGATCGCCGCGACCACGGCGGCGTTGGCATCGGTGAGCGCGAACCGGGCATCGACCGCCCGCGCCCGCTCGGTGAACAGCTGAATAGCCGGCACCCGTTCGGCAGTCACCCGGTTCACGATGCTTCCGTCGGCCGGGGTCTCGAGCGGTTGGACGACGAACTCTCGCTCCGCGGAGATTCGGAATGCCGACCGGCTCGTCGCGAGGATCGTCAGCAGTGGAAGGTGATCGAGCAGGCGGGCGAGGTCCGACCCTGCGTCCAGCACCTACTCGCAGTTGTCGAGGACGAGCAGAACCCGACGGCAGGCAAGCTTGCTGACGATCCCGGGCGCGACATCGGCGCCTTCGACACTCAAACCCATCGAGCGGGCATTGGCGGGCAGCAATCCGGACGACGAATCGCCCGACGCCAAGGGGACCCACGCGACCCCCTCGAACGGCCCATTCTCCTGCAACCCGGTGGCGAGTTGCAGGCCAAGCCGCGTCTTTCCGACTCCACCGGGACCAGTCAGCGTCACCATCGCCACGTCCTGATCCACCAGCAAATCGTGCAGCAGCGCGAGGCCCCGCTCACGGCTGATCAGGGACGTGCGCGGCGACGACCACGTCCCTCAGGTTCGCCCATCGATAAACTCGGCTGGCACCCGGCGTGACATCGCACCAGTCCCAGCGGTACCCGCTTCCTCCGGCGCTGAAGCAATCGCCCCCGGAAGATCTGAGTTGTCATCCTTCTCCGACCGTCCGGGATCAGGGTTCGACACGCATCGCTCCGGCCAGGGAAGAACGTTCGACAGGTCAGGTATGCTTTCCACTATATGGAAATCTTCCCCGCTGCACAGTTCCTCCGATTGACCGGTCCCTGTTCCGAATCGAGGCTCGACGCCGATGACCGAAGTCCACGGAGGAGTCCAGAGCGTTCGTCGGGCACTGTCGGTGCTGGAAGCCGTCGCGGTCGCGACGCAGGACCGCAGCGACACCGGCATCGTCAGCATCAGCCGCCGCTGTGCGCTGCCCGTCAGCACAACGCACCGGCTCCTTGCCACACTGATCGACGCCGGCTTCGCGACGCAAGATCCGGATAGCGGTCAGTATCGGGTCGGGCTGCACGCCTTCGAGGTCGGCAACGCCTTCCTCGATCACACTGACCTGCGGCCGGTCGCCCGGCCCTACCTGCGCGACCTCGCCGAACTCACCGGCGAGACCGTCAACCTCGCGATCCGCGACGGCCATGACGCCGTCTACATCGACCAGATGGAGAGCGTCCAGATCCTGAAGATGTTCGCCCGCCCCGGCGCCCGGGCGCCCCTGGCCTGCACAGGGGTTGGCAAGGTGCTGCTCAGTGGTCTGACACCGGTCGCGGCCGAGCGGATCCTGACCGACCAGCCCCTCCCCCACCGGACGCCACGTTCGGTGACGGAACCGGCCGAGATGATGCGGATGCTGGCAGGGATCCGGATAGATGGGCACGCGATCGACGACGAGGAGGTGGAACTCGGGGTTCGCTGTGTTGCCGCACCGATCGTCGATCACCGCGGCGATGTCCGCGCGGCGATCAGCGTCTCCGGCCCAACCCTGCGCATCAGCGACAGTCGCATCACCGAACTGATCCGTCAGGTCCGCGGGACCGCCGCCGCCATCAGCGCCGCCCTCGGCCGCAGCGAGCGCCCCGCCCGGTCCACCGCCACGAACAATTGACGCCGATGCATCAAAGCGGGCGCTACATCGGTTTGCCTGTGAAGTGTCCAGGTAGCGAAGCAGACCTCTCCCCCAACCCCTCTCCGGGTACCTGCTCGCTCACCCGCTGAAGCGGCTCCGACTCCGCAGGTACCCGGAGAGGGAAGCAGCCCCGTCCACCGAGATCGGGTGCGTCAGATGACATTGGCAACAAAGCCGCCCGGCAATCCAGGGATGATCCGAGATACCAGCGACTCAGCATGGCACCAGACCTGGCATTGCTGACTCCACCTGAAGGCTCCTCCATGGCAGGACCATGGAGGAGCGACCCTTGTGGTCGTCCGGCCGCCGCAGCGGCCTTCGCCGCCAGGCAAGACTGACTCCAGATTCGTCAGTGTCACGGCATGCACACCTGTCACCGACTGCGCCCTATCCTGCGACTGACTGCCACGTCTCCCGAAGCAGCGCCACAGAAGCCGGCAACGACAACGACGCCGGTTCCGTCACCCTCGGGCCACCAAGCGAGAAACATTCAAGACTGATCCAGCCCGTGTACCCAGTTTCGACGAGAGCGGCGAACGTCGGGCGGAAATCCATGCACCCCGCTCCGCACTCCAGCCGGTTGTTGTCAGCGATGTGGACATGGCCGAGCAACCGTCCCGCCGATCGAACCGGCTCACCCATGTTGGCCTCCTCGATGTTCATATGGAAGAGGTCGGCCAGCGCGACGACGCGCGGGTGGTCGACCACCCGCGCCAGTTCGGCCGCCTGCCCGACGCTGTTGAGCAGCGTCGCCTCGAACCGGTTGAGTGGTTCGAGGAAGACGCGACTCTGTCCGTCGGGCAGCGTCGCGGCCCACTCCCCGAGGACCCGGCCGGCGTACCCGAGGTCGATCGACTCCGGCGAAATGAAGGCATCGACCCCCGTCGCGGGGTCAGCACCAGGGAAAGCGCCGCCGGGCCGGATCGGGACTGAGACGACGCCCGCCGCTCTAAGCTCGTCAGCCTGGTCCAGCAGGCGCGCCAACGCGACCAGGCGATGGCGCTGCTCGGCAGGGTCCGGATGCAGCGGGTCATGCAACGGGTGCGTACAGACGGCGGCGACTGGTAATCCGGATGACTCACTCGCCGACTGAAGTTCAGCCATTCGATCACCGAGGTCGAACGACGGTCCGACCGCGACCTCGACACCGTCGTAACCATAGGCCGCGGCGTTGACGAACTGTTCGGCAAGGTCGCGACCCGGAAGCAGCAGCGTCTGGACGGCGAAGCGTGGTTCAGAGGCGGATGGGACGGAGGTCGATGAGCTAGCGGCTGCGATTTCGGTCACGGATTCTCCCTGTCGTTCCAAGCGGAACCATGCGTCCCAGGACGGCGATGAGCCCCAGGATCAGTGCCCCGATTACGACCGCCGTTCCATTCCAGTCGAGCAGAAACATAGCGATGACGAAGATGATTCCGGCGGCTGGCAGCAGAACCGAGTAGTACTTCGACCGGTCCAAGTGAGGCTCCCTTGCGGCTGATCCATTCCGGCCACCACGGTCCCGGGATCGCATTCCTGTTATCCAGCGGTCGATACCGCCAGTGTCCCCGCTCTCAGACCGAGCGCCGACCACCGGGCAGCCATCGCCTGATCAACCGATGGGTTGATGGAAACCCCGGCGACCTCCCCGACTGAACGCACTAGTGGTCTGTCACGGCTGATTGGCTGACTCCAGACCTCTCCCCCGGCCCCGCTCCGGCGCACCGGCTTGCTCACCCGCTGAAGCGGCTTCGGCTCCGCAGGTGCCCGGAGAGGGGAGACGAAAACCGCAACGAGGGGGGGTGCGACTCCGCCATTGATCGTTGACAGACCACTAGATCACCTCGAGGGCGTTCTCATCCGGGAGGCTCGGGAAGGGGGCGTGGGGCTCTGACTGGTACCACCAAACGGCGGAGGCGATGTCGTCCTGAAGCGGCAAGTACCGCAGCTGACCGTTGATCTGGCTGCGCCAGCCCAGCGCCTGCACCGTCACCCGCAGGTCGTCGGTGAAGCGGATCGGGTCCATAACGTGGAAGCGGTAGAGTCCGAACCGGGTCTGGGCGCGATAGAGCCCGTCGGGCTGGATGACCTGCGGCATCCCGAGATACGGCGTCGAGTAGACCCCGTATTCGCCCTTGGGGTGCTCGAAGTTCCAGGCGCCGCCGAAGTAGTCCTCGGTCCCGGTCCCACAGATCGTTGGGAACTCGTCGTCCCCGTCCAGGTACCACTTCAGCTCGCCTTCGCCCCACCAGCCGTTGGAGTTGACTTGCCACGCAAGGTACGTCCCGACGTAGTGCCCTTGCCCGCGGACGCCGTCGATGAGCGTGTGCTCCGCGCCCTCGACCGGGTTGCTCCGGCGCCACTGGGCGTGAAGGTAGGCCCGGTCCGGCTGGACCGGCGTCAGCGTGTAGGTGACCTGATAGTAGAAGCCGCGGACTGGATCATCGGTCAGATTCTCAACGGTGATCCGGGCGCGCTGCCGGAATGGCATCTCCCAGTAGCTGTTGAAGCCGCCGGCCGGATTGACAACGACCGGCAGTCCGGCGATGTTGCAGCGCTCCCCCCAGCCGGAACAGAAGAAGTCGCCGATCGGGACCTCGATGCTCGGCTCTGGCTCGTCGTCCCAGTAGAACCGGATCACCAGGCGCCGCCAGTGGGTCGGGTGAACTGTCAGCCAGAGGTGCTGGATGGCACCGGGACCCTCGATCTCGGCGATGGTCACCGTCTCGTTCGGCCCGATATCGATACTCGGCGAGACCTTCCAGCCCTGACCAAGTTCCCGGCTGGCGATCGCGCCGGTCCCCTGGGTTGCCCGGGCACCGCCGCCCCTGGCGCCATCGAAGTTCTCTGCCGATATCGAACGGGTGATCGCCGGGCTCAGCCGGCTGAGATTCCCGAGATGCATCCCCAGACCGTCGAACGCTGCCGGACCGCCCCTGCCATCGCTCATGCTGGCTCCCTCGCTGGATGATCAGCCCATCGCGTCAACTGGCATCCTGCGGAGGGTGTCGTTCGATGTCAAGCGCCGGAACCCAAGCCCGGACCCCCTGAACTGCACCAATCATCGAACTCACTTACGCAACGTTAGTGTCGTGATATACTCGCCAGGTCCAGGCCGACATCGTCCAGCTGACTTGTCCTTCGGGAGTTGCCTTCCATGCAGACCCTTGCCCCTGATTCGCCGACCCCAGCCGAGCGCTTCTCTCTGGCCCCTAAGCTTCGGCTCGGTCCCGTCACGCTCGCCGTTGCCGACCACGAGCGCTCACTCGCGTTCTACCGCGACTTCCTCGGTCTCAGCGTGATCGAAGAGGGGGCCCGTCACGGCGAGCTGACCATTACCCTCGGCGTGGGGAATCAGGCGATCATTCGGCTCGTGGTTCGTCCGGGGATCACGCCCCTCCCACGCAATGTCACAGGGCTCTACCACGCAGCGATCCTGCTCCCGACGCGAGCCGCGCTGGCGCGAGCTATTTTGCGCCTAGTCGAGTCTCGCTACCCCTTCGGCGCGTCAGACCATGCTGTCAGCGAGGCACTCTACCTGGACGATCCGGACGGCAACGGGCTCGAGATCTATCGGGACCGGCCTCGTGGCGAATGGGAATGGCGAGACGGGAAGGTCACGATGACGACGATCCCGCTCGACCTCCAGGCGATCGTCGACGATCTGGGCGCAGACGAGCCCCGCTGGGCGCCGATGCCCATGGGAACGACGCTGGGACACATGCACCTCCGGGTCGGTGACGCCACCGAGGCGGAGCGGTTCTACGCCGGCGTGCTCGGCTTCGACGTGGTGGCAAGTCTTCCGGGCGCCCGGTTCATGAGCGTCAACGGCTACCACCATCACCTCGGGGCGAATAGCTGGGAGAGCGCCGGCGGGCAGCCGCGCTCAGAAACCATGGCCGGGCTGATCGAGTGGGAGATCGTGCTGCCAATGGTTGAGGACATCGTTGCCGCTGCGAGCCGCCTCTCCACCGCCAGCATCACCATTGACGCCCGCGCAGACGGCTCCCTCGATGTCCTCGACCCGTGGCAGACCCGTCTGGTGCTGCGGACGGTCTGACCTAAAAGCATTCACCGTCGATCCCACACCGACAGACAAAGCATTGACCTGGCCGCGCGCTGCTGTGGCTGAGTCGTTGGATCCCCGGTTATCAGGGGACTGGCGCTGATAGAAACGGATCAACTAGCCGTGGCCGTTCATCAGCGTGTTGCGTGTGGAGATTCTTGGGGCGGACGTGGAGATGATCGAGCAGCTCCTCTTCGCTAATCCTGACGTCCTCAGTTGGCCGTTCAACGGCTGAACCATCGATCCCAACACGAATGATCGAACCCGAACCCCATCGACACAACGGTAAGACTGATGCCAAGGGGTATTTTCGCTACACGCCGCGCTACCCGTTCCGGGCAGCGATCACCCTCGTCGTCGTCGCTGGTGCTGGCCCGAGCTGGCTCATCGAAACCGACGGCATCGGCGATGCCGCGGGTCAGGTTGTAAGGATCTTCCCGATCTTCACTGCGATGTTCCGGCTACAAACGAACTGGGGATGGTATTGATCACCTGGATGGACAGAGCCTTATGGTCACCCCATCCTTGGGTTTTACTTCACGTCGGTCTCGCCGCGATCGTGACGCTCCTCGCCCTCGACGCATCGGCCTCCCGGGCAATCATGGACGGGTTGATCTTGGGAGCAGTTGTGACGGTCGGCGTTGTCGCGTCGCGGCGATGGCGAATGCGCAACGACGACCCGGATCGTCATCGCCCCATCCCAACGCTCACCGGGTGGCGCTGACTCAGTTCTTGTTCGATCCGGGTACGATACTGGGCGTGTCCTTTACTGGATATCGCGTAGTCGAGTGACGCCGGGGAGAACGTCGGCGGCACCGGATGGGAGATTCAATGACCTTCAATATCAAGAAACGTGGCAAACTGACCTACTACTTCGATGGCGACCGGCCGGTCCTCTCCGCCCTCGTCACCGAGGAGCAGGCCGATGGCGACCTGCGGATCCACTTCGCCGGGCTGACTGGCGGGCACTCGGCCAAGGGCGTCCTCGGGCTCGACGAGCTCGTCACGATGGACCCGCATCGTGAGGTCGCGCTCGTCTTCCAGTGCTGGGAGAAGTGGCTGCGGGACGCCGGCATCGCCGACTCCCTCCGGTCGATCGACTTCATCGAGCTCCACGCCTTCGGCGCCCAGCCCAAATCACCCAACCCGCTCGCCGACCCAATGGGGTATGCCAATGAGCAGGCCCGGCTGCGGAAGGCGTACTCCGAGGCGTACAGCTCCTTCTTCGCCGACAACCTGCCCGAGAACGGTGTTCCGGCCCGTTTCACCGTCCACCTGATCGACTTCCCGGACACCGCCGCCTCCTACGAGTTCTACAGCGTTGCTCTGCTCCAGCAATCGCTCCAGTCCTAGCGCCAATCGCTCAGAAAACGGGCTGACAAGACGATGGCCCGCCGTCATCGGTGGGCCGCCGTCCGTATTGACAGCCCTCTCCCCATGCCGTTAGATGCCCGGAGGCTTCTTTCGGGACCGGTCCACGTCGACCGTTCCGGCATTGGGGACAGATGAAATGGCTGACGGCATCACAGCACCGGACACAGACCTCCTACTTGCGGGAGGTCGCGTGATCGATCCGGTCAACGGGCTGGACGGGATCGCCGATGTCGCGATCACCGGAGGCCGAATCAGCGCGGTTGGTCCCAACCTGGACCGCTCACGGGCGGCCAGCGTGATCGACGTCTCCGGGCACTTCGTCACCCCCGGCATCATCGACATGCACGTCCACGCCTTCAACACCCACAAGCGCTCGCGACTGTCCCTCGACCCGGTTGTTGCCACCTTCTCGGCCGGCGTCACCACTGTCGTCGACGCCGGGACGGCCGGCTATCGCGACTTCCAGGACTTCGTCGAGTCCGTGATCCTGCGATCGAAAGTCCGCATCCTGTCGTTCGTCAACATCGTCGGCTCCGGTATGATCGGCACCTGGGAGCACGAGCCGGACGAGATGCGGGTCGATCTTGCCGCCGCGACCGTCAAGGACTTCCCGGACATCGCCGTCGGGATCAAGACCGCCCATTACCGTGACTTCCGGAACGCCGGCGCCAATGTCTTCGACGACCACTATCTCCCGTGGGCCGCCGTGGACCGCGCAATTGCCGCGGCCGAGATTGCCGGAGTGCCGGTCATGGTGGACTTCTGGCCCTGGCAGGGCTACCGCTCCTACCCCGAACTGATCACCGAGAAGCTCCGGCCTGGCGACATCCACACCCACGTCTTCGCTCAGCAGTTCCCGATCCTCGACGAGGACGGCAAGGTCCATGAGCACATGTGGCGGGCGCAGGAGCGCGGCGTGATCTTCGACGTCGGTCACGGGGCCGGCTCGTTCTGGTTCCGTAACGCCGTCCCCGCGATCGAACAAGGGTTCATTCCCGACTCGATCAGCACCGACCTCCACACGGGCAACGTCAACGGCGCCGTGATGAGCATGCTGACCACGATGAACAAGATCCTCAACCTCGGCGTCCCGCTGGTGGACGTGATCGCCAAATCGACCGTCGCCCCGGCTCGGGAGATCAACCATCCGGAGTTGGGCACGCTCAACGTGGGCTCAGATGGCGACGTCGCCGTCTTCCGGCTGGACGAGGGCGCATTCGATTATGTCGACTGCGGCAAGTGGGTCTACCACGGCACACAGCGGCTGACCTGCCAGCTCACCGTCCGGGCCGGCGAGATCGTCTACAACCCCGAGGGCCTCGGCCGCCCGACCTGGCAGCACGATGACCAACGCCGGTGGCAGGAACTGACCACGCCAGAGATCTCCCCTGCGTAGAGCCAGTCGGCAGCTTCTTCATTCACGTAGCAGCCTACGGGAGCCAACCAGCCATGAGTGTGGTCAATGTTCAATTCTTTAGTCCAGCGCTGAACCGACACGTCCATTACAACGTCATCCTGCCGCGGGAGGGGACGGGACCGTTCTCTCCCCGACAGTTTCAGGCGAGCCAGGCATAGCGCCACTGCTGGTTCCGGCGATGGAAGGGCAACGGCGGCAGATCGTCCCAGTCAAGCTGGTCCCGCATCCGAGTGCGGCCCAGGTGCA
>JAABUN010002850.1_pt1 | contig 28923 bp, 33 predicted proteins | sample 5559311 | NCBI WGS metagenome assembly JAABUN01 (sample SAMN10711877, study PRJNA513370) | rock metagenome | isolation source: Antarctica rocks | place: Antarctica: Victoria Land, Siegfried Peak sud | reverse complement strand
TGATGTCGATAGTAGAGTTTCTGCCACTCATCTGGAGCAAAGGCTCTCTCCTGCACAGCTTGGGTTCGGTTCATGGTCTCCTTTCATGGCTAATACCCTAATCTTACAATGGGAAGGGAGTAGGTTTAATCATTTAGATCAAATAAATTAACCCTGCAAAAGACAGATGTATAGGTTTTTACCAAAGATAGAGGTAAGGAAATATTAAGCTTACTTAATATCAAAGCCTGCAAGCAAGCCACAGCCAACCAATAATAAACGCCGCGCCGCCTATAGAGGCGATCGCTCCGAAGATTTTGGTATTAGTGAAACTGAGGGCAATAACAAAAGCCCCTCTTGTAACGACTAAAATGGTGGGCGAATCGGTACGCAGAATTAATAAAACCTAATTTTCTGAACTCATCCATGAATTCAGAATAATTTGCAGGTTCCCGTCTAATTACTTAAATTATTCAGCTACAGGTTTCTTTGCTTTACTTGCACGTTCTTCAGCATTTGCCATAACTTCATCCATTTTTTCTACCATCTCACCGGGGTAATTTTCTAACACTCTTGTAGAAAGAGAAATTCGCCCTTTGCTTTCATCTAAATCAATAATTACTGCCTTAATTATTTGTCCTGATTGAAACATTGATGGCAGAGATTCAATGAATTTCTGGCTAATTTGCTTGATATGTAATAAGCCGCTTACACCTTCCAAATCGACAAACAAGCCGAAGGGTTTGATGCCAGTAATTTTCCCTTCTACCAATTGACCTGTTTCTAACTGACTGAAACTAGCAGAACGAGTAGCCAAACGATTGGAAAGTACAAGTTTATTATTACTGAGATCCACCTCTAGAAAACTAGCACTCAACGTTTGACCTTTTAAGCTATCTAAGTCCTCACGTTCTAAAAGATGCGATCGCGGAATAAACCCCTTCACCCCCTGCACGTCTACAGTCACACCGCCCTTATTTACGCCCGTTACTCGCACTTGCAAAGTTTGGCTATTTTCCTGCATTTCGGCTAAACGTTTCCAAATCTGCTGAACTTCTAGCTGGCGACGAGAAATGGTAACTTGACCATCCGCGTCCTGCTCTTTAATAATTACAAACTCTAATTCTTCCTGCAATGGCAATACTTCTGTCAAATCCGTTACCGGGCGCAATGAAACTTCTTCTATAGGAATAAAAGCTGCTGACTTGCCACCAATATCTACATAAGCGCCATTACTTTCGTATTGAAATACCTTGCCCCTAACTGTTTGCCCTTGTTGAAACTGAAAGTCGTGTTGTTCGAGTGCTTTGGCAAAATCATCCATTGAAAAGGCTGATTCGGTGGCGGTCGTAGATTTTGGTTCAGATTTCATAACATTAACTCGTGGGGCAGTATGGGCAGATTATATTTGTTTGCCGATCTTAATTTAAGCGCAAAAATTAGTTAGGCAAATGCTGTTGAAACAACTCTTTGACCTGCTGCCAAGCATCCGCCGCCGCTTCCGGATTATAACTTGCCCGTGCATCGCAGAAAAAACCGTGTTCCGCGCTATTATAGCGAAATATACGATGAGGTATGCCCTGTAGTTCTAACTCTGCCTCAATTGCATCTACCTGTTCTGGAGGAATACTAGCGTCCTCCATGCCAAAAAAGGCGTACAAAGTACCTTTAATTTCGGGTGTACGACTTAGAGTAGGTGCGCCGCCGCCAGGGGTTTCTGTGGCGATGCCAGCGCCGTAAAATGAGGCAGTAGCTTTGATATCGTTTAAAGTAGCAGCAAGGTAAGCAACATGACCACCAAAACAAAAACCAATGCAGCCGACGTAAGCATCTTTTTTGACTTGGGGTTGAACTTTGAGATAATTAATTGTTGCCTGGATATCGCTTAATAGTTCAGAAGCTGTGGTTTGCTCTTTATAGTTTCTGCCTATAACAATATCTTGGGGTGTATAACCTGTTTCAAAGCCAGGAGCGATACGGTGGAAAATTGCTGGAGCGATCGCCACATACCCAAGTTTGGCAATCCGTTCAGTAACGTCTCGGATGTGGGCATTGACACCGAAAATCTCTTGGATCACAACGATTCCAGGATAAGAGACTTCGCCTGTAGGATAAGCCATATAAGCGTCAATCAGCAGATTGTCATTTGGATGACTAACGAAAGTTGTATGAATTTCTTGTGCCATAACGATCTACCCATATATTGTAATTCTGAAGATAAGCTACCAGAAAATGTGTCAGAAGTTAGAACAAAAGCAGAAGAATAGAAACAGGGATCACAACGATTCCAGGATAAGAGACTTCGCCTGTAGGATAAGCCATATAAGCGTCAATCAGCAGATTGTCATTTGGATGACTAACGAAAGTTGTATGAATTTCTTGTGCCATAACGATCTACCCATATATTGTAATTCTGAAGATAAGCTACCAGAAAATGTGTCAGAAGTTAGAACAAAAGCAGAAGAATAGAAACAGGAAGATGAAAAGCTCGGTGGATTTATCTCCCTTATTCTCCTAGTCCCCCTTCCCCATTCTCTACTGCTTATCAAAACATGGTTCAATTCCACATCCAGCCAGACAGCGAAATTCCCTCATCAACTCAGTTGTTGAATCAAATTCGCTATGCGATCGCATCGAGGCAATTTTCTCCTGGTCATCGCTTACCTAGCACTAGAGCATTAGCAATGCAAACAGGCTTGCACCGCAACACGATCAGCAAGGTATATCGCCATCTCGAAGAAGATGGGTTAGTTGAAAGTGTCGCCGGGTCAGGTATTTACGTCCGCGCTCAAACTGTAAAACGTAATCCAGCCTTAATCCCATTACTTGAACAATATCCCCAAGCAGACAAAATCGTTCAACTCTGCTTAGATCAACTCTTACAACAAGGTTGCTCTTTGAACCAAGCACGGGAACTATTTTCTGCAGAAATTGACTGGCGGTTGCGTTCCATTGCTCAAGTTATAGTCACTGTCCCCGGCGATGATATTGGTGCGGGAAAATTAATTGTTGAGGAATTAGAACAATCTTTAGGAATACCCGTGCAGCTAGTGTCTTTAGAAGACCTAAAAGATACAGAACAAATCGCTGGTACGGTCGTAACTACTAGGTATTTTATCGGTCAAGCTGAAGCAATAGCGGCGCTTAAATCTGTTCGCGTTATTCCCATTGATATTTACGACTACGAACAAGAAATCAAACTACTCAAAAAACTTGCAAAAGATAGCTGTATAGGCGTTGTTAGCCTCAGTTCGGGCTTGCTACGATCTGCTGAAGTTATTATTCATAGTTTACGGGGGAACGAATTATTGGTACTTACGGCCCAAGTAGGAGATGCTTACAAACTAAATGCCATTGTCAAAAGCGCTCAGGTCATTATTTGCGATCGCCCTAGTTTTGCTACCCTCAAGTCCGCAGTGCAAGCGGTTAGAGAAGACATAATTCGCCCTCCTCAGTTAATTTGTTGTGAAAATTTTGTCGGTACAAAGTCAATTGATTTACTCAAACGCGAACTTGGTTTGGGGTAGGGAAGTTGTGAGCTTTTTTAAGTAAATGCAGTGGCGGATGCTTTGACTTATGGGAGTTGTGAAACTATCTATGGAGTCGATGGCTCCATTCAAAGGCGCGATCGCATTAAGCAAAGCTTCTTGCTCCTCTTCTGTCCAATGTCCGCGATAAAGTACAGCCATTCCTCCAGGCTTGACTAAAGGTAGGGCATATTCGGCGCAAATAGCCGCCGAACCTACAGCGCGAACTGTAGCCAAGTCGTAGGCGTTGCTGTATTGGGGAAGTTTGCCCAAGGTTTCGGCTCTAGACGTTACGGTTTCGGCATTTGGGATATTTAACTGCTCAAGCACTGTATCTAGGAAAACAATTTTTTTGCGGGTAGAATCAACTAAAGTAACTGTAGTTTCCGGCATTGCGATCGCAATCGGCAGTCCTGGAAACCCTGCACCTGTACCAATATCAATAGTTTTAAATTCTGATTGTTCCCCTGCAAGTATTGGCGCAATTCCCCGCAACGAGTCCCATAAATGTTTTTCCCAAAACTCTACAGGTTCCGTGATCCGAGTTAAATTAAATTGACTATTGCCCTTAATTACAAGTTCGTAAAGCTGTTGAAACAGGGATTGCTGTTGCTCGTTTGGTTGCCAATTGGTTGTTTTAAGCCACAAATCAGTCTCTAGTAACAAATTAGACATTTTATTAATTTTGCTTGGCGGCAACTGGTGATAAAGTACGCAATTGACCGTGATCTAAGTTCCAAGTGCGATCGCTAATTGCTAATAAATCTCCAGCATCGTGAGTCACAATTAGTAACGTCCAATCTTGCTTTAGCTTGGCAAGTAGACTTACCAATTGCCGCCGCATTGACCAATCTAAGCCTGCTGTCGGCTCATCTAATAGCAATAAAGGGGGCTGGCGAATTAATTGTACAGCCAAAGCTAAACGGCGCTGCTGACCGCCGCTTAAAGCTTGGGGCGAAGTATGAAGCGATAATTGCTCTAACCCAACTTCTTGTAAAGCTTGCTTGACTCGCTCTGAGCCTAATTCTGGATGTCCTAAACGCAGTTCTTCTAAAATTGTGCCACCGCAGAAATGGCGTTCGGGAAACTGAAATACTAAACCAGCCAACTGTTGCAATTGCTCGGCTATTAGTTCTTGTTCCCGCCAAGAAATATTACCCGATGTTGTTTCAACTAGCCCAGCTAAAATTTCTAGTAAGGTACTTTTACCCGAACCACTCGCGCCGACAACTAGCCCCAATTGTTGGGGCGCAAGTTCCAAGTTAATCGCTTTTAGAATAGCTGTAGGACTAGCTGGTGGGTGATAGGTTAGATTTTTGAGATAAAGCATTCGGATAAAAAATTGGCTATTACTTAATTGTGGCTAACAAATGCCAGTGACGGGCAACCTGATAAACAAATTTATCGTCCGATGCCTTGCTATAAATAATATTGATAGTAACGGGCTTAAAAACAATTTAGGTGTAATTTTTTGACAATGAGAAATTATCAATTCTGGGGTGCGATCGCACTAAGCACTACCGCACTAACACTAAGTTTACTAGGTAGTCCAACTTGGGCAGCCGATCCTTTTCGATCTAAAAGTCCCCACCCAATCGGCGACAAAACCGAAGCTGCTTTTAAAGCTATCTTTCAAGATGGTGACTACAGGGCGGCGCAGAGCTATCTCAAACAAGCCCAAACCAGCGAGCCAAATGAGCCTTTAGCTTACGCAATGCAAGCTGCTTTGGCTTATAGCTTAAATAAAGATTTGAATTCGTTTAGTTTATACGGCGACAAAACTTTAGAAACAGCTAAACAACTAATTAATACAGATCCCTTACGGGGCAATTTGTATGCGGGGGTAGGTTATTTTTTACAAGGTGCTGCCATATTAACTCGTGAGGGTACAGTTAAAGGCACTCCTGAAGCTTTATCTAAATTGCGCCTAGTATACGAATACTTAGACAAGGCTCAAGCGGTTGCGGCTAACGATCCAGAGATCAATTTGATGCGCGGCTATATGGATTTAATGTTAGCAGTCAATTTGCCTTTTTCCAATCCCGAACAGGCAATTGAACGATTAGATAAATTTGCTGCACCTCGGTATTTAGCCGATCGCGGTTTAGCTATTGGCTACCGCGACTTAGAGCAGTATAGTGAGGCATTGGCGGCGGTAGACCGGGCTTTGCAGGCGACCTCTGATAACCCAGAGCTATTTTATCTAAAAGCTCAAATTCTTGCCGAACAAAGTAAAAAACAAAACGACCAATCTATGCTGAGAGAGTCGGTAAAGAACTTTGATAAAGCGATCGCCAAAAAATCTCAACTTCCCTCTAATTTAGTCACACAAATCGAGCGCGAACGCAGTAAAGCTGTTAGTCGTTTAAGTATGACTAGATGAGGAAAATTGAATAAGGACGACAAGAGAAAAATAACTAATTTTCCTTATCCAATCCTTTCTCTTTTCTTTACTACTTCAATTAACGGTAGTGCCAAAATGCAAATACAATTTCGAGAATTTAATCCATTTGACTTGTGGATCTGGGTAGAGTTTAGTACTGTGCCATCAGAAATGGAGAAAAAATATTTAGAAGAAGCCTTCAATTCTTGGTTTTACTTAGGAAAACTAGGCGCATTTAATGCCGAAAATCTCCAAGTTCAAGATGAGGGATTGGATATTAGCTACATGAATTATAACGAGCAAGGGGCGGATAGTAGCTTGATGGCGGTGATGCACAATATGGGAACGTTTGAGTACGAAGGTACTTGGGCGCGTTGTTGGTTTGATTTGGGGACAAGTGACGCGATCGCCCTAGATATTTTGATTAATTGTCTAACTCAATTAGATCGAGAATATCTCCCCATTGAACAACTGTATATTGGCGGTGAAAATGCTGATTGGACAGTAGAAGATAGTGAAAGCCGCCCGGAAGAATCTGTCTACGATTACAACAACTAGCACCTTTTTTTAAAATGCACACTGAAGGTCAAATTCGAGTTTTAGCTTTGGGATTGATTAAAAAAGACGACCGCGTGTTTATTTCCCAAGGCTACGATCCGGTAAAAAAACAAACTTTTTATCGCGCTATGGGTGGTGGGGTTGATTTTGGCGAAACGAGTCTTGAGGCTCTGCAAAGGGAGTTTCAAGAAGAAATTCAGGCACAATTAACTAATATTTGTTATTTGGGATGTTTGGAAAATCTATTCACTTTTAATGGTAAACAAGGTCACGAAATTCTCCAGGTTTATGAATGCGATTTCGCCCTGGCTAAGTTTTATGAATTGGAAAGCTTAGTTTTCGCTGAAGGCGATCGCCAAAAAACCGCCCTATGGATAGATGCTTCGCGCTTCAAATCAGGAGAACTATTATTAGTCCCGGAGCCATTTTTAGAATTGCTATAAAAATAAATACGATCGCGCTTATGAATAAATGCGATCGCACTTTAAATAAAATATTGAGTTTTTCTTTCTATTAGCGAAACATACTGCTAACAGAAGTATCTTCATGCACCCGCCAAATAGTTTCTCCTAATAAATTGGCTACAGAAAGCACTGTTAGTTGCTCGAAGTGATTTTCTGGAGCAACGGGAATTGTATTTGTGACGATTACTTCTTCAAATACCCCACTTGATAGCCGCTCAATGGCTGGAGGAGAAAATACAGCATGAGTTGCACAGGCATATACCTGACGCGCTCCTTCTTCTCGTAACAATTTAGCCCCGGCCGAAATTGTGCCGCCTGTATCAATCATGTCGTCTACCAATACTGCGGTTTTACCAGCCACATCGCCAATTACGTTTAGGACTTCAGCGACATTATGAGCCTGACGACGCTTATCAATAATTGCGAGCGGTGCATCATTTAACTTTTTAGCAAATGCTCTCGCCCTTGCCACACCACCGACATCTGGTGAAACAACCACAATATCAGACAAGTGTTTACTAGCCAAATAATCAATTATTACTGGTGAACCGTAGACATGATCAAAGGGTATATCAAAATAACCCTGAATCTGTGCTGAGTGCAAATCCATTGCTATAACCCGGTCCGCGCCTGCTTGGGTAATCAAGTTAGCAACCAATTTAGCCGTAATCGACTCTCGCCCTGCGGTTTTGCGATCTGCCCTAGCATAGCCGTAGTAAGGAATTACTGCGGTAATCTGCCTTGCGGAAGCACGACGACAGGCATCAATCATAATCAGTAATTCCATCAAATGGTCATTTACTGGATTGCAAGTTGGCTGAATCAGGTAAACATCACAGCCACGAATCGACTCTTGAATTTGAATGTAAAGTTCTCCATCAGCAAATCGCTTACTGAGCATTGGCCCCAAGTCCATACCCAAATAACGAGCAACTTCTTGAGAAAATGGTACGTTGGCAGAACCAGAGAACAAACGTAGGCGGTTATTGTCAGTTATAACCGCGCTTTGAGTTGACGGAAGCGTCAAAGTAGTTGCAGATCGTAGCACAACAGATCCTCTAAGCGGCTTCATGGCAATCCTATTATCACAAGTTTACTTACTTCCTCAGCAATTTTAGGGAAATTTAATTATAAGCTTGGATGAAGTTACTAATTAACAATAGTTTAAGAGTTATATGAAAAATGTCAGTAAAAGTATATTTCTGACTAATATTTTACTTCTGCTTGGTTAGTAAATATATGAGCAAAATTACTTACTAACAAAGGTGGTAGTTAACATAACTATAGTTAGCCGCAAGCTAAGAAATTTTTTATGATAAGTGAATTCGTCCTTTATAAGCTTGCAAAGCTGTTGCGAATTCACTTAAAAGCAGATACCCAAGTTTTTTGTGTATTAGCTTACAAAAGTGATTTGTGAACTTTAAAATTCCTCAAAGTCGTCGTAATGCAACCACCTATTCCCCTACAAACAGTTCTCCAAAATCGTTATCGTTTAATCCAAGTTTTAGGTCAAGGGGGATTTGGGCGTACTTATTTAGCGGAAGATATAGGGCGCTTTAACGAGCTTTGCGCCCTCAAAGAGTTAATTCCCTTTCAAAGTCAGCCAGAGTCGTTAGCCTCAGCAAAGCAGTTGTTTCAAAAAGAAGCAGGTGTTTTATACAAAATTCATCATCCCCAAATTCCCCAGTTTAGAGCTACTTTTGAGGAAGATGGACGCTTATTTTTGGTTCAAGACTATGTAGAAGGTAAAACTTACTGGACATTACTACAGGAAAGACAGGGGACAGGTAAAAGTTTTACTGAAGTAGAGATAGGGCAATTATTGCAGCAAATATTGCCTGTACTTGCTCACCTACATATTAGGGGTATTATTCACCGCGATATTTCTCCAGATAATATTATTTTGCGCCATCGCGATTCCAAGCCAGTATTGATTGATTTTGGTGTAGTCAACGAACTAGCATCGCGGATTCAAGCAATTAATCCTCAATCTGTAACAACAACCGTGGGTAAGTTGGGCTACGCGCCCATAGAGCAAATGCAAACAGGTAAGGCTTACGCTAGTAGCGATCTGTACTCGTTGGCAGTCAGTGCTATAGTTTTACTTACAGGCAAGCAGCCCCCAGCATTATTTGATGACGAGCAATTTATTTGGAATTGGCAAAAGTGGACAAAGGTAAGTCAAGAATTTGCTTCCTTGCTCGATCGAATGCTGAGTTACAAACCAAGCGATCGCTATCAATCAGTTGCAGAAGTCGCCAAAGCGCTGCAAGCATTGACACCAACCCATCATAATAATGTGCAATTGCATCCTGCTAGCAGTCCGCAACCTGTAGCTGCATTGTCGCTACCAAATTCGCCTCATCATCTCCCAGATATTGCTCCATCCCAAATAAATACGATTGCTATAGGTCGCCATCCTGATGAAATTAAGCCAATCCATACTAGACAACTAAAACCAACCGTTACTAAGCATTCAAGCATTTGGGATCGCTGGTGGGCGATCGCACTTATTTATGTGACGGTGGCTTTAATTACTGGCGGTAGTTCTCTACTAATTTTTAGTTGGTTATTAAGTCAAGATCAAAGTAATGTAGAGCCGCAAACTTTCCCGTCTCCGTTAATTTCCGATCCTGCTACATCTAATTGAACAAGAATTGGCTAAAGCAATTTAACATAATTATTAAAGGGATATTTTGAACGCATTACTAATTACAGGCACAGATACCGATACTGGTAAAACAGTACTGACAACCGCACTAGCCGCTTATTGGCAAAAGTTTGTTTCCGAGAGTTTGGGAATAATGAAGCCAATTCAAGCCGGAATAGGCGATCGCGAATTGTACGCTCAATTATTCAATCTCAACCAATCATTAGACGAAATTAATCCTCTGTACTTTGACGCGCCTTTAGCTCCGCCTATAGCCGCAGCAAAAGAAGGACGCACTATAGACTTGGGTTTGGTATGGCAAAAGTTTGAGCAGTTGAAGTCGGCGCGAGATTGGGTGCTAGTAGAAGCCTTAGGAGGATTAGGATCGCCTGTAACTAACGAATTCACCGTAGCTGACTTAGCCGCCGAATGGCGATTACCAACGGTTTTGGTAGTTCCGGTAAAATTAGGGGCAATTTCAGGGGCGGTTGCTAATGTTGCTTTAGCTAGACTGACGGGCGTTGCTCTTAAAGGCATTATCCTTAATTGCGTTCAACCAGTTTCAAAAGCGCAAATTACCGATCTAACACCAGTAGACTTAATTCAATCGCTAACTAATATACCTGTATTAGGCTGTATCCCCTATTTAGACAATCCCACAGATTTAGATAAACTGGTTCAAGTAGCAGCAAATTTAGACCTAGAAAGACTGATGCCACTCAGTTTATCCACTGCCAATCTAAAATAATTAGGCAAGAAATAAAATTTATGCAGCTTGCTCTAAAACACTTAATTAACCCAACTCTAAGCCCTGACGTTTTATTAACAATTCCGGCTGGACAAAGCATTGTACTTGAAAATATTACCTGGCCAGCCTTTGAAACTTTATTAGTTGAACTTGGAAATAGTCGCGCTGCTGCCATTGCTTATGATCAAGGAATACTAGAAATTATGGCTCCTTTGCCAGAGCATGAATATTACACTGAAGCGATCGCAGATTTAATTAAAGATTTAGCTGAGGTACTAGAAATCGACTATGAGACTCTAGGCTCAACTACCTGAAAACGTCCAGACTTATTAGCAGGCGTAGAACCAGATAACTGTTAAAACTTATTAAACTTTAGTTATATTTACTTATATTTAAAACATGGTCGCTACTTCTTTAAACCCACTCAACATCGATTTATCCAGCATCCGTGCGGAAATTCAAGCATTACAGCCGCAAATTGTGCAATGGCGTAGAAAAATTCATCAATACCCAGAATTAGGCTTTAAAGAACAATTAACGGCACAATTTATTGCTCAAAAACTCCAAGAATGGGGAATTGAGCATCAAACTGGAATTGCCCATACAGGGATAGTAGCAATCATCCGCAGCAAGAAACCGGGGAAAGTATTAGCGATTCGGGCAGATATAGATGCTTTGCCAATTCAAGAACAAAATGAAGTCGATTATCGCTCAAAACACGATGGTGTAATGCACGCTTGCGGACATGATGGACATAGTGCGATCGCACTTGCCACAGCTTACTACTTAGCCCAACACCGCGATGAGTTTACAGGTACAGTCAAAATCATCTTTCAGCCCGCAGAGGAATCCCCAGGCGGCGCTAAACCAATGATTGCCGCCGGGGTATTAACTAATCCTGATGTCGATGCAATTATTGGCTTGCACTTGTGGAACAATTTACCCCTAGGTACGGTAGGAGTGCGCGAGGGCGCATTGATGGCGGCTGTGGAGTGTTTTCGCGCTCAAATTCTAGGCAAAGGCGGACATGGCGCAATGCCTCATCAAACCGTAGACTCAATTGTAGTTGCATCTCAAATTGTCAATGCCTTGCAATCAATTGTGGCTCGTAATGTCGATCCCATAGAATCTGCCGTTGTAACGGTAGGCGAATTTCATGCGGGTACGGCATTAAATATTATCGCCGATACTGCACAGCTAAACGGTACAGTACGTTATTTCAATCCAAAATTTGCAGGCTTTTTACAGCAAAGAATCGAACAAATTATTGCAGGGATATGTAGTAGTTACGGGGCAAAGTATGACTTAGAATATTGGCAACTTTACCCACCAGTGATTAATAATGCCGAAATTGCTCAATTAGTGCGGGAGCAAGCTATGAAAGTGGTAGAAACTCCGGTAGGCATTGTACCAGAATGCCAAACTATGGGAGGTGAAGATATGTCATTTTTCCTGCAAGAAGTACCAGGCTGTTATTTCTTTTTGGGTTCAGCAAATCCTACTAAAGACTTAGCTTATCCTCACCACCATCCCCGCTTTGATTTTGATGAAACTGCGCTGATGATGGGAGTAGAAATATTTGTACGCTGCGTGGAAAAGTTTTGCCATCAATAGCCATCGTTTATCCACAGCTATTTGTTGCCTTCAACAGTAACTTCAATACCAATACATCTACTCCCTACAGTAAAAAATTGGTCGGCATCCTGAAATTGTCTAGCTTGTGGATGGGTTGATAATTTATTTAACTGATAGATAGCAACACCTAACTTGGTACTGCCATTCCCTTTTGTACTGATGGACGTTGCTGCAAAGTCTCAACCCAACGCAAAAGATTTGGATGATGCTCTAAAGTTAAACCTTGAAACTCATAGATAGCAACCCAAGGAAAAATAGCAATGTCAGCGATTGAGTAATCTTTACAGATAAACTCGCCCTTACTTAGTTGAGTGTCTAGTACGCCATACAACCGTAAAGTTTCTTTTTCGTAACGAGAAATTGCATAATCAATTTTTTCTGGGGCAAATTTTTTGAAGTGGTTTAATTGACCAAACATTGGTCCCACGCTACCCATTTGCAACATCAACCACTCTATTACTTGGTAGCGCTCTTTTTGCTCTGTTGGTAGCAATTTACCAGTTTTTTCTGCTAAGTACATTAAAATCGCCCCCGACTCAAACACTGTCATTCCTGTATCGGTATCGACAATGGCAGGAATTTTGCTATTAGGATTAATTGCTACAAATTCTGGGGTAAATTGGTCATTTTTGGTAATGTCTATTTTGTGGACATTGTACTCAAGACCTAATTCCTCCAACATGATAGAAGCCTTGCGCCCGTTAGGGGTAGTAAAGGTGTATAGGTCAATCATGATAATAATTTAAATAATTTTGTTAGTGTCTGGAATTAACATTAGTGTTAGTGTAGCTTGACTTACGGGGTTACTCAAAACTTGATTTATGCAACTATTTAGTATATGAACATTGCGGATCTAATTGCTTGGTTTGAAGCTTGGGCAAATCCTGCTTGGCAGGAAAGCTGGGACAATTGTGGCTGGCAAATTGAGCCGGGGATATTAAATCAGCCTGCACGAGTATTGGTGTGCTTAACGCCTACTTTAGCGGTAATCACTGAAGCGATCGCCCTTTCTAAGGCAGGTATGGGAGTTAATCTAATTTTTGCCCACCATCCGCTAATTTTTAATCCGCTCAAATCTTTACGCACTGGCGAGGCTTTAGCTGAAGTAACTCGGTTAGCTTTTAGCCATCAAATTGGCATATACACTGCTCATACCAACTTCGATCAAGTGCAGGAAGGAACAGCAGATATATTGGCAACTTTGTTGAAATTAAACCAAGTAGTGCCTATCGTACCAACTCAAGCTGGATTAGGCTATGGTCGGGTTGGAGAATTAAACCCTGCTTTAACTTTAGAGAAATTACTGACACAAATTCAAAATCTTTTGCATCCTCCAGATTTAATCTTTTCTCCTACAGACGATCTTCAGCAAACTATTCAAAAAGTTGCAGTGTTGGGAGGAAGCGGCGCTAGTTTTATCTCGGAGGTGGTTAAGACGGGGGCGCAAGTGTACTTAACTTCAGACTGCAAGTTTCATCAATTTCAAGAAAGTCGCGATCGCGGTCTGATTTTGATCGATGCTGGACACTATGCTACAGAACGCCCGGCTTGCGATCATTTGGTAACAAAATTTACAGCTTTAGGTCTAGAGTGGGTAAAGCTGAGTCAAAAGGATGAGGATTTTCGCTACTTTTTTCATCAAAGAAACTGTACTTAAATTCTTAGCTAGGCTTGGAAATCACCTTAAGTTACTCAACTATTTTCAAAATAGTAAATGTAAATAGATTTATAAACGTGCTGATCTTTCAGTAAGTAAATGTATTATTTTTATACACTCTACTACTGATGTCCAAGTCCAAAAAAGTCTGTTTCAAATCTTTATTAACTAATTGGTTATATAGTCCAAAACGTATTTTTATCTAGGAATCGAGCGCAAAAACCGTACAAACATTTAAAAATTCAACTGACATGAGCAACGATTTAAACCTATCTTCACCAGCAACGTCGAGAGTTTTAATTTTGTCGATGCGTAACTTTGAATCTTGGGCTGGTCGCAGCTTCTTATTTGAATTTGAGTATTGTGTAGGTGATTTTGAACAAGTTGATGTACTTGCGCCTAATTTCTTGCCAACTATTCTCAACAAGTTTACCAGAAAAATTTCCCGCGCTACCTTCAATACTGTGGGTAAAGCAATTCCTATTACCTCAACATCCAATCAATTCTCTTTAGATCAAGAATACGATCTATTTCTATTTGTTTGCCAATACCCTAAAGAACTATATTTTCTAAATTCTATTAAAGACTGGCGGAGTAAATGCCGTAAAGCTGTTTGCTGGTTAGATGAATTATGGGCAAAAGATGCATCCAAATTTAAGCTTCAATTAGCAGCATTAAAAGACTTTGACCATGTTTTTATGAACTTAAATTATAGCGTTGAAAAAGTTGCTGATATTATCGAGCGCCCCTGTACGTATATGCCACCAGGAATTGATGCTATAAAATTTTGTCCCTATCCCTTACAACCCAATAGAAGTATTGATGTGTGCAGTATAGGTCGCCGTCCAGCTTCAATTCATGAATCGTTGCTGAATTTAGCAGATCGAAATAACTTTTTTTATATGTACGACAGCCTAAAGCAATCGTACATAAGTAATTATAAAGAACATCGAAGTTTATATAGAAATCTTGTTAAAAGAAGCCGTTATTTTATTGCCTACAAACCTAAGTTTGATATGTTAAGTGAAACGGGCGGTCAAGAGGAGCTAAATGTTCGTTTTTTTGAAGGTGCTGCAGGTGGTGCAGTAATGTTAGGGATGCCGCCAAATTGTGAGGCTTTTAGCCAAAACTTTAATTGGTCAGATGCAGTAATTCCCTTACCTGAAAATACAACTAATTTGGCGGAAATAATAGCTGATCTTGACTCTGAGCCAGAGCGTTTAAACAAAATTCATACAGATAATGTAGTTAATTCGCTACTTCGCCATGATTGGGTACATCGCTGGGAAAAAATACTAGATGCAGTAGGCATACCTTATTCTTCAGGAATGCTTGAAAGAAAGGCTAAGTTGAACCAATTAGCTAAAATTGCTTCAGGAAATAATTTTACCAACTAATAATGTATGAGCTAATTTTTTATGCAAAGGATAAATTCTCCTTTTAGCTCCAGTTGCCAGGCACGCATTTTAATTTTATCTACACGCGATCTTAGAGCTTTATGTGTCGCGTTCCTACATAAATGAGTTTGAAAATTGTATTCATGATTAGGAAAAGCTTATTGTTTAGTTTACCTTATTTTCTTAAAACTTTGTATAGTCAAAAGAAGTAGTTATTTTGTTGCATCTAGGGCAAAATTTGACCTTCAAGGTTAAATTGGGACTTAAGAATACTTGAATATCCGCTTTTTTGCAGGAGCCTCCAGTGGTGCAGTAATTTTGGGAACACCCCCGCAAAGTAAGGCTTTTAAGCAAAATTTTGATTGGTTTGATGCAGTGATTGAATTTCCCAATTACGCGACTAATGCAGAAGTTATTGCAGACCTAAATGCACAACCAGAATGCTTAAAAAAGTACAGATAATGTAGTTAACTCTCTGCTAAAACATGACTAGGTATATTCCTGGGGTCAGGTTTTAGATAAAGTAGGACTCACTCCTACGCCTGAGATGGTACAAGAACGAGCTTATTTACAAAGTTTAGCTGACATAGCGCTACAAAAAAGTAATTAAGTCTTCCCTTTGTTTGTAAATGTAGCCAAAGAATAAGTTAATATTATTCATGTTGGGTTAAACTCTAGTAGAGTTATCAAACTTTAAGCCGAGGTCAAAACTCAAATAGCCGCACCTAGCGGCAGGATGAAAGTTAGGTGAGAATTTTGGGAAAAGGAGAAAAAATCCTGGCAATCTACCCGCTTATTCAAGCTGATAGTTTTGCACAAGTTGCGATCGCACGTTCCTTAAAATTTTCCCAAGCCATTGCTGGGAAACCGTTTTAGATTCGGGAGCGACAAATAGCATAGTGACGCAAAATCTACATGAAATATTTACTAATCGCCAAGTCGCTAACTAAATATTGGTTGCCACTGAAGACTCGACCTATAAATCTGCCGCAGTTAGGCAATATTTACTGGTTTAAGCTCCACCAATTTACAGATTTAACAACATTTAAAGAGGCAGCAGCAATACATGCTACACCGCAAGATTTATCAACTGTGTTGCGATGGGCGTGAGATATCTATCTTCTTAAGAGATCAGCAACGCTGGATTGAACGCGCTCGCATCATTGATATAGAAGGAGATTTAGTAACCTTACGTCACGAAGATGACAACGAAGATGAAATTTGTTCTTGGGAAGAAATGGTTCGCTTAGAAAGTATTGGTGCTATAGCCCAAAAACTAGCATCCGTCCCTAGAGGTAATATCGATCCCCTTGTTTCTGATGATTGCCCGGAGGCAGAGCGAATTCACAACCATCACAACGATTCAAACCCCGAATAAAGTAAATATCAATAGACTTATTTGGAGGTTAAGAAGTTAGAGAGAAAACAAATTACGGTTTTCTCTCAGTTTTTCCTTCCTCTTCTCAATCTTGGTAATAAATCTATTTTTCTTACTCACTTGACTCCTCAATTTGTCTAGAAAAGTCGTCATTAGGTTCGTTAACCCGCTCAAAAACAGGGCAATAGCCTTCTGGAGTTACCTTAAAGCCAAATAAGGGAGAAGCCCCGTTCCAACAACGCTGGCCCCGGTGAAACTTACAAGTACCGCAACAGTTTAAATTAGCCCAAGCTAGTTCGTTATTAGAAGCATTAAGTAATTCACGGGAAGATAAGCCCCGCAATACCAATTCTTCCCCTTGCCAACGAGCAGATACTAAGCCTGTATCAGCAAAATTTCGCCAGCGCGGGTCGCTCATGACTCCACCAGGGAGGGTAATTGTGACTGCGCTACCTAATTCATTAAGTTCGCCTTCATAATTGGCTTCTGGTGGCGCTGGCGGCTGCAAAAACATCTCACCAATTCTTAATTCTACCAAAGTGCCAGCCGACGGAGAATGTAAGTGATAGCGATTTTGTAATTCTTCTAAGCTAGTTAAGTCAGCTAAGTAGGTGGGGGAGCCGTGAATAAAAATCACGTCTTGGGGGCGTAAGTTGTGAATTAGTTGGGTAATGCCAGCACCATCGCTATGTTGGGCAAGCAAATAGGTTTCAGTGCTGGTTGAGGGCAAATCGGTAGCAAAAGTATTTGCTACAGAATGACCGGGTTTTTCGGGCAGGAGGATTAGCCAAGTTCCGGTATCCGGCTGACAATATTGGGCTAAATCTTTGGTGTCATCGGTTAAAACTATACAGGGCTGCCCACTGGTGAAGTGCTGATGAGGCTGTAAACGTCGCATCCGGGGACGAACTCGCTCATCCCAAAATAAGGGTTGATGACGGGCAAAATTCTGTACCGAAGCAGGTAGATAAAGCAGTAGTTGCAAGTAGGCATCGCAACCAGTGGCGACGCTTCCATCTACCCAGATATCTAAGTCGCGCCCGGTAAAATTGTGGTGGCTGCGTAGTAGCATTAAGATTTCTTGCCCCAAACCCAAAGTGGGTGTAGGTAGTAAGACAGAATAGGAAGATGCGATCGCGCGCTCGATACGCTCTGCTAAAGTATTTTCTTGACTGCGGCGGTGGGGGTGGCGGGAAGTGCCATAACTGCCTTCAATAATTAGTACGTCTGGCTCTAATCCGCGTAATTCGTCTATTGGCAACCCATCTACTAGGCGCGAATTTGATAAGAAAAAGTCACCTGTATAAAGTAGTTTGTAGGAGCGCTGGGCGGTAGTGTAGGTAAGGAGAATTGCTGCCGCTCCCGGCAAGTGTCCGGCGGGAAATAGTTGGGCCACTAAGCCGTTGTGGAACTCAATAGGCGATCGCCAAGGCAAAGCGTGACAAAATTGCGGTATTTGTTGAGCCTCTGTATCTTGCCAATTTAGCGGTAGTAACTGAGTTGTTACTTCACTGGCATAGATGGGTAAAGTAGGAAAAGCTTGATGTAGGGCTAATAAGCCTCTAGCGTGGTCTGAGTGAGCGTGGCTGCATAAAACTAAATCTATTGGTTGTTCTAGAGCTTGGAGCGGCGAAATGTCTTCAATCCCGCAGTCAAGCAAAATGCGGTACGGTCCCATCCGCACCAATAGACATACCCCCTCATCCTGGTGGTGAACGCCATAAGGCAAACATTCTAGTTCCGAACCCAAGCCTCTAATGTTAAAGCTAGAGGAGGATGTATTATTACTCCTCATTGCTGGTAGAACATAAGGTTGGGGAAAGTCGAGAGAGTTTCGCAGAGAAGGATTCTTCTCCAAATCTCTCATTCGCGCGTCCGGTTTTCCTGGCGCGATTACTTTTCAAGAGATACGTCGAAGTAGAGGTTATTTGCATTGCCACACCTGCCCAAGAAAGAAGAATTATTGCTTTAGCAGATCTCCTTCCTCTCCAAACTGGCATGGGTGAGCAGTTAAAAATATTAAATTTTGTGTAGCTTTAATTAGCAGGGAGTTAGTGGGCAGAGCCATTGCCGTGATAGTTTTTAGAATTATAAAACCCATTTTTAGTCCCAAAAAATAGGCAAGAAACTGTAAATATTACAGTTAATCCAACTAATATCAACTTAACATCCATTTTTACTGCTCTCCGTGGTAGTTGTAGTGCTTGCCTAGTTAATTCTACAATTGAGTTAGCTCGTGCGATGTTAATTTAGTTAATTTGCTTTGCTTAATTCAACTGTATTCCATCAGATTGTAGAACCGAACGCTCTGGCGCTTCCAGCTGTGGAAGTTGCACCCTTGCTATTAGGCTGCTTACTGGTACGTCAATTACCAAATGGGCAAATTATCCGAGGAGCAATCGTCGAAACGGAGGCTTATGCAGTGGGAGATCCAGCTTTTCATGCCTACAAAAGTCGTACCGATCGCAATGGCGTTGTTTTTGGAGCGCCAGGAAGGAGTTACGTTTATCTAATTTATGGTATTTATCACTGTTTCAATGTAGTTGCAGACCTAGATGGAATTCCGAGTGCGGTACTAATTCGGGCTTTACAGTTGGAAACTGTACCAGAGGGAGAAAATTTAGAAAGGTTTGCCGCAGGTCCGGGTAAATTGTGTCGGGCGATGCAAATTGATCGCAGTTTAAATGATATACCGTTACAGCCAAAAGAGGGGCTGTGGTTGGAGCATCGAAGCGCGGAATTTACAAACAAAGTGGCGACGGGGGAAATTGGTTTTGTGCAAACTACCCGTATTGGCATCTCTAAAGGGATAGAGTTACCTTGGCGGTGGTACATCAAAAATTGTCCGGCGGTTTCAAGGGAGGTAAGTTGAAGACAACTATAAAAGGATTTAAGTGGTAAGAGCGCGGAAATTTTTTGCCCAGCATTGGCTGAAAAGTGAGAAGGTGCTGCACCAGATAATTAAAGCAGCAGAAATTACAAAGTGCGATCGCATTTTGGAAATTGGGCCTGGTACAGGTGTGCTTACTCGTCAGTTGTTGCCGCTTGCTCAATCGGTGGTGGCGGTTGAAATTGACCGCGATTTATGCGACTTGCTAGCAAAGCAACTCGGTAAAATTAGCAATTTTTTACTGCTGCAAGGAGACATTCTCAGCCTAGAATTGCCAGATTATCCCGCTTGCTCAAATCTTAATAAGGTGGTTGCAAATATTCCTTACAATATTACTGGACCAATTTTAGAGAAGTTGTTGGGGAAAATTTCCGCAGCGCCCGCTCAAAGCTTTGATTCGATTGTGCTATTGATTCAAAAAGAAGTCGCCGAGCGATTGTACGCTAAACCCGGCACTAGAGCTTTTGGGGCGCTATCGGTGAGAGTCCAGTATTTGGCAGAATGCGAATTAATTTGCCCTGTACCTGCTCAATGCTTTTCGCCCCCGCCAAAAGTAGATTCGGCAGTTGTGAGGCTGCGTCCTCGGCAAATGCTGCCTGTGGCTACTAATCCCCGACGGTTAGAGACTTTGGTGAAGCTTGGTTTTGCGACTAAGCGAAAAATGCTGAGAAATAATCTCAAAACTGTAGTAGAGCGCGACGTACTTACTCAATTACTGGAACAATTACAGATAAATCCCCAAGCCCGCGCTGAAGACTTAAGTGTAGCTCAATGGGTACAATTGAGCGATCGCCTAGAAATTTAAGAGAAAAATGCAATAGTTGCAGCAGTTTCTGATAAGTTAGCCTGAGTATTATTTAATAACTATTCATTTTTGCTGGTGTAGCTATGTCTATATGCGAATTTAGGCCCGGATTAGAAGGCATACCTGCCGCCGAATCTAGTATTAGCTGTGTCGATGGACAACTGGGGATACTTGAATATCGAGGTATCCGAATTGAAGAATTAGCCGAAAAAAGTACATTTCTGGAAACTTCCTACTTATTAATTTGGGGGAAACTACCAAATCAACAAGAACTTGCAGAGTTTGAGCATGAAGTTCGCTACCATCGCCGGATTAAGTATCGCATCCGAGACATGATGAAATGTTTTCCGGAAAGCGGACACCCAATGGATGCTCTGCAAGCCTCCGCCGCCGCTTTGGGCCTATTCTACTCGCGCCGCGACCTAGATAACCCTGCTTATATTCGCGATGCGGTAGTGCGCCTCCTAGCAACTATCCCGACGATGGTTGCAGCATTTCAACTCATGCGTAAGGGTAACGACCCGGTGCGTCCGCGCGATGACTTAGATTACTCAGCAAATTTTCTTTATATGCTCAGTGAAAAAGAACCTGATCCTTTATGTGCGCGGATTCTTGATGTTTGTCTGACTTTGCACGCCGAACATACAATGAATGCCTCTACTTTTAGTGCTAGAGTGACAGCCTCTACCTTGACTGACCCCTATGCTGTGGTTGCTTCCGCCGTTGGGACTTTGGGCGGCCCTTTGCATGGCGGCGCAAATGAAGAAGTAATCGGGATGCTAGAAGAAATTGGCTCAATTGAAAATGTCCGCCCCTATTTGGAAGAACGTCTGCAACGTAAAGCTAAGATTATGGGCTTCGGTCATCGCGTTTATAAAGTAAAAGATCCCAGGGCGACTATTTTGCAAAACTTAGCGGAGCAACTATTTGAGAAGTTTGGGCATGACAAATATTACGATATTGCCCTAGAAATGGAACAAGTAGTTGCCGAAAAACTCGGTCATAAAGGAATTTACCCAAATATTGACTTTTACTCAGGCTTGGTGTATAGAAAGCTAGGAATCCCTACAGATTTATTTACGCCAGTTTTTGCGATCGCACGTGTTGCTGGGTGGCTGGCGCATTGGAAAGAACAACTCGCCCAAAACCGCATTTTTCGCCCTACCCAAGTTTATAGCGGTCTGCATAAAGAAGCTTACATTCCGATTGAGCAGCGATAAACCATGTAGAGACATTATCTTTAACGTCTCTAGGCAACGATATACTAAGCAGTGGAATGTGTAAAAAATCTTTACTTACAAGCTGTTAGTTTAGACACAGAACACAAAGTGGAATTTACAAGCCTTGCAGGAATAGCCTTAGTCGTCACTTCCCAACAGCTTTGTAAATAATTAACTGAATCAATGATGTTAAGAGTGCGAACATGAATTCAGGAATAGACCTCCAAGGAACCTTTATTGAATCTCTAATAGAGCTAGGCTTGCCTGCAGGCACAGCCAAAGCCATTTGGATGCCACTGCCAATGATATTGATGATTATTGGTGCAACAGTAGGGGTATTAGTTACTACATGGTTAGAGCGAAAAATTTCTGCCGCCGCCCAGCAACGCATTGGACCTGATTTTATGGGGCCATTTGGTTTGCTTGCCCCGGTAGCTGATGGACTAAAGCTAGTTTTTAAAGAAGATGTAGTACCAGCAAAAGCCGACCCTCTACTATTTACTTTAGGGCCGATTATTGTTGTTATTCCCGTATTTTTGTCTTATCTGGTAGTGCCTTTTGGACAAAATTTAGTAATTACTGATGTTGGTACCGGGGTATTTTTATGGATTGCTTTATCTAGCATTCAGCCAATCGGCTTATTGATGGCAGGCTACTCATCTAATAATAAGTACTCCCTACTAGGGGGCTTAAGAGCCGCCGCCCAGTCGATTAGTTATGAAATACCGCTATCATTGGCAGTAATTGCGATCGTGATGATGTCTAATAGCCTTAGTACCATCGACATTGTTAACCAACAATCAGGTTACGGCATTTTGGGCTGGAACGTATGGCGACAACCCGTAGGCTTTATGATTTTTTGGATCTCCGTACTTGCCGAATGCGAACGGATGCCCTTTGACTTACCCGAAGCTGAGGAGGAATTAGTAGCAGGCTACCAAACTGAATATGCTGGCATGAAGTTTGGGCTTTTTTACTTAGGATCTTATGTAAACTTGGTACTTTCTTCTTTGCTAGTAGCAGTTTTGTATTTGGGTGGTTGGGATTTTCCGATTCCAATTGAATTATTAGCCAACTTGTTTGGAGTTAGTGAAACAAGTTCGTGGTTGCAGCTAGTCGATGCTTCGTTGGGCATCACTATGACAGTACTAAAAGCTTACTTTCTGATATTTGTGGCAATTTTGCTGCGCTGGACTGTACCTAGAGTGCGGATCGATCAGTTGTTAGATTTAGGATGGAAGTTTTTACTACCTGTGGGTTTAGTCAACCTACTACTAACCGCCGCCTTAAAATTAGCCTTTCCCGTTGCTTTTGGTGGCTAACAGAAGCGCGACTTCTTAAAAATTAGAGAGATACACTACCTATGTTCAAGTTTCTTAAGCAAGTTGGCGATTACGCCAAAGAAACGGTACAAGCTGCCCGATACATTGGTCAAGGGTTATCTGTCACCTTCGACCATATGCAGCGACGACCAATCACCGTGCAGTATCCTTACGAAAAATTGATTCCTTCGGAGCGGTTTCGCGGACGAATTCACTTTGAATTTGATAAGTGTATTTCCTGCGAAGTTTGCGTTCGAGTTTGTCCGATTAATTTGCCTGTAGTTGATTGGGAATTTGATAAAGCAAGCAAAAAGAAAAAACTTAAGCACTACAGTATTGATTTTGGTGTTTGTATCTTTTGCGGTAATTGTGTAGAATACTGCCCGACAAACTGCCTCTCAATGACCGAGGAGTACGACCTTTCTACCTATGATCGCCACGAGCTAAATTATGACAACGTAGCTTTAGGGCGTTTGCCTTACAAAGTGACAGACGATCCAATGGTGACACCACTGCGCGAACTTGTGTACTTACCTAAAGGCGTTTTAGAACCGCATAATTTACCCGCCGACAGCCGCCGCGTTGGTAGACTACCAGAAGAAATTGCCGAGCAAGAAAAACCAGCGACGAAATAGTTTTAGATTTTGAGTCAGTCAGGAAAAACTTAAAATTATTGAGAATTTGACTGGCTCAAAACTACTAGCCAACAAGGAGACTAATAAAAAAGTGAATTTAGCAGAAGGCGTACAAATTGTTTCGTTTGGCATCCTAGCAGCAACGACGATCGCCGCAGCCCTAGGAGTAGTGCTGTTATCTAATATCGTCTACTCTGCCTTTTTGCTAGGAGGCGTGTTTATTAGCATTGCTGGAATATATTTATTACTCAATGCTGACTTTGTAGCTGCCGCCCAAGTATTAATTTATATCGGGGCAGTCAACGTTTTAATTTTGTTTGCGATCATGCTAGTAAACAAACGCGAAACTTTTAAGCCTATGAATAATGCTTGGGTGCGTCCAACTCTAACGGCAGTAGTTAGTGCAGGCATATTTAGCTTACTCAGCGTGATGATTTTTTCTACGCCCTGGGCGCTTTCACCTAGCACTATACCTGGTAGTAGTTCGACTATTACAATTGGAGAGCATTTTTTTACAGACTTTTTATTGCCCTTTGAGCTTGCTTCAATCTTATTACTTATAGCAATGGTAGGGGCAATTATCCTTGCACGGCGCGAATTTTTGCCAGACCAAACTATGTCTCCTCGGAAAGAACAGCCTATTTTGACTTTAGCAGAACGTCCAAGAGAACTAATAGGAGTATCTAGCGATAAAACTAGCAACCTTGATGATGGTCGTCGCGGGTAGAGTAGGGTGGGAACACGCTCTGTTGGTGTGTTCCTATTAATTTATCTAACTCGGCAATGCTGTTGATTTTTGTTTGTGAAAAAGAGGAGAATTATGCAACTTGAGTACTTTTTATTATTAGCTGCAGCTTTATTTTGTATTGGTATTTATGGCTTAATCACTAGCCGAAATGCAGTCAGAGTATTAATGTCGATTGAGCTATTGCTAAACGCGGTTAATTTGAATTTGATGGCATTTTCTAACTACTTAGATGCTCAAGAAATTAAAGGACAAGTATTTACTGTATTTGTGCTTACTGTTGCTGCAGCAGAGGCGGCAGTGGGACTTGCGATCGTGCTAACTATTTATCGCAACCGCGATACGGTAGATATGGAGCAGTTTAACCTTTTGAAATGGTAATCGGGTGCAGCTAAAGCAGGTTATTATCGCTCATAAAGCAGCCGATGTCCAAAGTCGCCAATGGGCTGAAAAGTGCGCGCGGCAGTTAGAAGGTCTCAATTGCCGCATTCTTATGGGACCAAGCGGGCCAAAAGATAACCCCTATCCAGTGTTTCTAGCGTCTGCAACCCAGCCAATCGATCTTGCGGTGGTGTTAGGTGGGGACGGGACGGTACTAACGGCAGCAAGACATTTAGCGCCTCACGATATCCCAATTTTGGCGGTGAATGTGGGGGGACACTTAGGATTTTTGACGGAAGCATTTGAAGAATTTAAGCAATCTGAACAAGTTTGGCAGCGTTTGTTAGACGATCGCTATGCTATTCAAAGGCGAATGATGTTGCAGGCGGCAATTTTTGAAGGCGATCGCACTAATACGGAATTAATGAGCGATAAATTCCTCGCTCTCAACGAAATGTGCATCAAACCCGCCTCAGCCGATCGCATGATCACTTCAATTTTAGAAATGGATATTGATGGAGAGGTAGTCGATCAGTATCAAGGTGATGGGTTAATTATCGCCACGCCTACGGGTTCTACAGGCTACACTGTTTCGGCTAATGGCCCCATAGTGCATGATGGCATGAAAGCTATTATCGTTACGCCTATTTGTCCTATGAGTCTTTCTAGCCGTCCTTTAATTTTACCTGCGGGTTCAGTGGTTAGCGTTTGGCCCTTAGCCGATTACGAGCTTAGTACGAAGTTATGGACTGATAGTATTTTAGGCACATCTATTTGGCCCGGACAGAGGGTAGATGTGCGAATGGCTGATTGTCAAGCTAAATTTATTATTCTTGAAGAAAACTATTCCTACTATCAAACCTTGCGCGAAAAACTCCAATGGGCGGGCGCGAGGGTTCATTATAATAATAATCATCGCAATAATTAATATTTCAATCCTTGTATTAGGTTTCTAACTCAGATTAAAGCTGCCATAAATCATTTTATGTATGCCTGATTTAAACAAATCCGCTAGATACTTCAGCACTCAAGAAGTTTATCCTTGCCCGATTTGCCATGTAGGTGAAATCTCCACCTTGCCTTTGATGGAAGCTATGGCGTGTCAATTTTGCCGTCATATCTTTATTGTGGACTTAGAAAAACAGCAGTTGCAAATGGCTGATAGACAGCCGCCTTTGATGTGGCGATGGAATGGCAACTCTTGGAGTCAAAGGCGGTTAAAAGATGTAGAGTTGGGTTGGGGTTACTGGTTGGGAGCAATTAGTTTTGTTGTTTTGCCTACTACTTTAATTGGCATCACAGTTTACGCTAGGCCTCCCTTAGCTAGTAGTCCGTTATCTTGGTTTCCTGTTTTTTGGACGGGGTTAACCTTTTGCTTGCATTTAGGAATTATTGCCCAGTTAGTAATTGAGTTTTTAGATTTTCCGCTCTGGGCTTATTTAAACAGGAAGTGGCAAAGTATTGTGCAAAGAGCCAGTTAAGTATATTGCTTAAGTTAGTTGAGTTTCTGTTAAATGTTTTGTTATGCCGCTCAGGTTGCTGGTGTAGGAGGAATCGAGAAATTGTTTTTATTGTGCGATCGCGCAAATTGTTCCTGCAAAAATTCAGCAAACACGCGCACTTTTGCCGAAAGATACTGTGTTGGTGGATAAAGCAACGAAACAGGAAGACCAAGGGTACTATAGCGAGTCAAAATGGGTTGGAGAGTACCGGATTGAAGATATTTAGCGACTGTAAAACTGGCAGTTTGGTGAATGCCAATGCCGGCTAATGTTGCGCCAATTAAAGCTTCAGGATCGTTTGAGCAGAAATTTCCCGTCACCGATAAAGAAAACCGCGCTCCATCGCGTTCAAACAACCAATCAGCTAATTGCCCAGATGGTCTGTAGATATAGGGGAGACAGTTATGCTTCGCCAGAGCTTCAGGTGTTGTGGGTTCTCCATAGCTAGCTAAATAGTCCGGTGACGCACAGGTAAATAACCGAATTGTTGAAAGCGGCTGCATTAGCAATCTAGAGTCCTTCAATTTACCAATTCGCACAACTGCATCATAGCCTTCCTGAATCAAGTCAATCGGACGATCGTTAACGCCTAGTTCTAATTGCACCTGCGGATATCGATTCAAAAATTCCGACAGTGCAGGCAAGACAATGAACCTTGCCACAACAATTGGCATATCAACTCTTAAACGTCCTTGAGGAGCTTGGTATACACTCCGTAAGCTTGCTTCTATCTCATCATATTCATCGAAAAGTCTCCGGCATCGCTCATAAAAAATAACACCATCTTGGGTCAAGCTTAGTGTCCGAGTTGAGCGTTTCAGGAGTTGAACATCTAGTTCAGCCTCCAGAGCCGAAATAGATTTACTAACCGCAGAAGGCGTTAGCTCAAGCAAATTAGCAGCTTGGGCAAAACTTTTTGCTTCTACGACTCGCAAAAAGGTTGCGATCGCTTTAAATTTTTCCATAATTTGCTCCCAAGCCACATAAAAATTATAATCACATTCATGAATATTTTTCATTTTAAAGTTTCTAAAATCCCTCTTTATCTAAGTTTAATTCATGAGTAGACTGTAGAGGTCTGGTGGAATAAACCTTAAGAGTTGAAATTTAGGCGGTACCTTACCTATGCGGTTATCTGGTCAGAAGGTTGTGGTGGTTGGCGGTGGCTCTGGAATTGGTTTAGCTGTTGCGAAAATGGTTGAGGCTGAGGGTGCATCAGTTGTAATTCTTGGACGTTCATCGACCAAGCTCGAACAAGCCAAGATTTTAATCGGCGGGGAGGTAAAAACCATTACGATCGATGTGATGCATGAAGAAACTGTCGCTAAAGCCTTTACTGAAATCGGCAGCCTCAATCATCTATTCATTTCTGCTCAGGATGCCTCTACTGCTTCTTTGGTAGAAACAACAATGGAACAACTTGGAATGACGTTAGACAGTAAGATTTGGGGAGCGTTGCACGTTGTTAAACAAGTAATTTCACGAATATCAATAAATGGTTCCATTACTTTTATCTCAGGTTTGGCAGGTCGGCGGGGCTACCCTAATTTTGCAGTTGCCGGAGCGGCTAATGCTGGAATTGAGGCAGTCGCTCGAAATTTGGCAATTGAACTATCTCCAATCCGAGTCAATACTGTCTGTGCGGGCGTAATTGATACTGAAATGCTCGACAAAGTATTCGGTGAAAATCGAGATGGGGTTGTACAAGAGATTGCCCAGAGGCTTCCTGTTAAAAGAATTGGTAAACCAGAGGAGGTAGCGGATGCAGTTGTATTCCTCATGAACAATGGTTTTGTAACAGGAACGACATTACTGTTAGATGGGGGAGATGCTTTAGTTTGAGTTGGATCTAAACGAGTGGAGAAAAATTTATAACAATATCTATTGGTACACAATGGCTTAATGATTATGCCGAAGCATTACAACGTTAAACCTAAACTTATACTATTACTAATAGTCTTTAATTTTCATTGCAACTAACGTATTGTTCCCAGCTTTTAGATTAGATTAAAAGTAAGAATAAATATGGAGGAAGGCAAATGGCTATCCTCAAAAAGATAACTGGAAATACAGAACAGCCTTGGTTAGATCAGTCTGTTAGCTGGGGTTCGTTAATGATTTGGGTTTGTATGCTAGTGGGATTGGTATTAATGATGGTCAGGTTTTCCCACCTCTACTGAACGACTTCTACAAAGTTGAAAGTACTTTGTAAAAGTAAGTAAGAAGATATGCTGTGTGTATTTTATCTATTTAGTAAGGCAAGCATATCTTCAAATAGAAACTAGCAGATTGTAGGCTTACACGCTGTAAAAAGATAACGGCTCAATTAAAATAATTGGGAGAAAGTTTATTATGTTTGCAAAGATTTTAGTAGCTATTGACTCCTCGACAATTGGTAAAACTGTTTTCAATAAAGCTCTCGATTTAGCTAAAGCTACAGGAGCTAGTATCATGCTGCTGCACGTTTTATCTTATGAAGACGGTATGCCTAATCTGCCTACAAGTTTTGGTAGAGAATACTATACAGGACTAAGTAGTAAAGCTCTGGAAATTTATCAACAACAGTGTAAAGAGTTTGAAAATCAGGGTTTAAAACTATTACAAAGCCTTGCTAATCAAGCAATTGCGGCAGGAGTTGGAGCGGAATTTACTCAAAATCACGGTAGTCCAGGTCAAACTATTTGCGATCTAGCTCAGAATTTGCAGTCCGATCTTATAGTTATGAGACGCAGAGGTAAATCGGGTATAAATGAGTTAATTATGGGAAGTGTGAGTAATTATGTTCTTCACCATGCTTCATGTTCAGTTTTAGTTGTGCAACACTTAGTTAATAAGGAATCTGTTGTTCAAACAGACCAAGCAATGGTGATACCAATTCAAAAAATGTTTGGGACAGATAAGGCATTCAAAATATAATCATTAACCAGTCAGGGAAGCAATAACTTCTGGGGTAAGTTGAGCTAACAATTGGGCAACGATGGTTCGCAAATTATCTAAATCCTCAAATAGCTCCCATTTCAACTCTTGTTTGAGATATTCCCAAACTC
>JAABUN010002849.1_pt1 | contig 28924 bp, 29 predicted proteins | sample 5559311 | NCBI WGS metagenome assembly JAABUN01 (sample SAMN10711877, study PRJNA513370) | rock metagenome | isolation source: Antarctica rocks | place: Antarctica: Victoria Land, Siegfried Peak sud | reverse complement strand
GTTGCTGAACGCTCTGACCAAATAGACCCATGGCTGACGGCACCGACACCCGCAACCCCTGGACCCGTCCCGGCGTGCTCATCGCGGCCGCGTTCCTCGTGGTCGCGGTCGTGCTCGGGATCCTGGTGATCACCCGCACCGGCCCCTCGGCGCCCGCCGCGGCACCCACCTCATCCGCGACCGTCCCGGTGAACCCGACCGGGTCCGACCCCGCCCCCGCCAGTCCGACGCCCACGCCGGCGACCACCCGGGTCGCGGACGAGGACCAGCAACTGCCCCGCACCGCGCCCCCGGTCACCTGGACCACCGTCAAGACCCTCGCGCTGCCCGTGAGCGCCAGCGCAGGACCCCGCACCAACACCGACACCGTCATGGCCGGCTACGCCCACAGCCCCGTCGGAGCACTGCTCGCCGTTGCCGACAACGGACTCCGTTTCGCTGTTGTCGATGACTGGCGGCCGGCGACGTTGTCAGCGGTCGCGGATACTCCTGGTCGGGCGGCGTTTCTCCAGCAGCGCGCGGCGTACGGACAGATCACTCCGACGCCCGGTCAGTTGACCCAGGTCGCCGGGTTCAACATCGTTTCGTACACCCCGGACCGAGCCGTCGTGCAGCTCGCCCGCGCCGCCGGCGACGGGAGCTTGACCGTCACCACCGACACCGTCGTATGGCGTGACGACGACTGGAAGATCCTGCTGCCGGCCAGCGGGACCACTCCTCCCGCCGCGGACCTTCAATCTCTCCAGGGATTCATCCCATGGTCTAGCGCATGACAACCGCTCTCCCTGCCGCGCTGCAAGCGCTTCCCAACCCGTGCGACGTTCCAGTCCTGGGGAACGCTTGTCCGAGCAACATCGTCAAGGCTGGCTGGGCCGGCATCGTCGATTCCTTCGAGCAGGCGGTCGGGCAGACGATCCGGCTGCTGTTCACGTTCTGGGAGAAGATCCCGGCCCCGTCGTTGTCGGCGACCGCCGGGCCGGTCGGCCAGCTGCAGCGATCCCTGTCCTGGTACGTGGGGCTGTTTGCGGTCGCGTCGGTGCTCATCGGCGCGGCCCGGATGGCGTGGAGCCGTCGCGCGGGGACCGGCGTGGACCTGCTCGGCTCGGTGGTGCGGCTGCTGCTGGTGTCCGCGGTGGGGGTGCCCGCGGTCGCGGCGCTTGTTGCCGCCGGCGACGGGTTCGCGACGTGGTTGTTGCAACGGTCCGCCGGAGGGGACTTCGGGGCGCGGATGACCGCCCTCGGGCAGACCGTCTCGCTGACGTCCGCGGTCGGGGGTGGCGCGACCAGCGCACTGACACTGCTGATCGCGATCCTGGCCATCCTTGGGGCGCTGGCCCAGGCGATCGTGCTGGTGCTGCGGGGAGCGATCCTGGTCATCCTCACCGCGACGCTGCCGCTGGCCGCGTCGGCGACCAACACCGACCTGGGCCGGCAGTGGTGGGCCAAGTCCTCGGCCTGGCTGATCGCGTTCGTCGTGTTCAAGCCCGCCGCCGCGCTGGTCTACGCCGGCGCGTTCTATCTGATCGGGTCGGGCACCGACGCGCAGTCGGTGATCGCCGGGCTGATGACCTTGGCGCTGGCGGCGTTCACCCTCCCTGCGTTGATGAAATTGCTCGTCCCGGCCGTCGCCTCGGCCGGCTCCTCGGCGTCAGCGGGGGATCTGCTCGCGGTCGGCGGGGCGATGGCCACCGGTGCGGTCGCGGTGTCCCAGCTGGGCGGCCGCGCCGCCAGTGGTTCCTCCGCAGGCGGGGGTGCGGGCTCGTCGGCCCGGGACGTCACCGGGGGCGGCGGCCCCGGCCCGGCCGGATCGGGCGGTCAGTCCCGCGGACCCGGCTCATCCGGCGCCTCCAGTTCGTCCGGGGGCTCTGGGGGTACCGGGGCCGCCGGCAATGGCCGGAGTGGTCCGCCCGGTGGAACAGCGGTCCCGGTAGGCGGCACGACGGCCGGGTCGGGGGCTGCCGGGTCGGCGGCGGCGGGAGGCGCCGCCGGTGGGGCGGCCGCGGCGGGTGCCGCGGCCGGCCCGGTCGGAGCTGCAGTCGCCGCCGGTGCGCGGGTTGTGCACGCCGGTGCCGACGGCGCCGCCCGCCTCGGGAACGCCGCGGCCGGCGGCGGCACCTCAAGCAGCGGCGCGGGCGGGGGACAGGCCGGATCGGATGAGGGAGGGGCGCGATGAGTCAGCCACGAACGGAACCCACCTACGGGCACTGGCGTAAGCCGTCGTCCGGGGGGTTGGGCAGTCTCGGCCTGGCCGGGACGGTGCTGCTGCTGATCGGCCTGGTCGTGGTGGTGGTGCTGCTCTCGGTGGACCGGATCGCCGCGCTCGTGACCGCCGCGGTGGTGGTCGCGGTGCTGGTGCCGCTGTCGCTGCGGGTCGACGGCCGCTCGGCGTTGCAGCGGCTCACCGCGCGCGCGGCGTGGTGGGCCGGGCGGTCCCGGCGGGCCCACCTGTACCGGTCCGGGATCGGCTCACCCGTCCTCGGCGGGCAGCACCGCCTGCCCGGGCTGGCCGCGCAGACCCGGGTGTACGCGTGCGTCGACGCCTACGAGCAGCCGTTCGCGATGGTGTTCGTCCCCTCCTCCCAGCACTGCTCGGTGACCCTGCGCGCCGGCGCCGACGGCGCCGCCCTGGTCGACGCCGACCAGGTCGACACCTGGGTCGCTGGATGGGGGCAGTTCCTGGCCGCCCTCGGCCACGAACCGGGCCTGGAGGCGTGCGCGGTGACCGTGGAGACCGCCCCGGACCCGGGGGTCCGCCTGGAGCAGGCCGTGGCCGGCAACCGATCCCCGGCGGCGCCGGCCCTGTCCCGGCAGGTGATGGACCAGATCGTGGCCACCTACCCGGCCGGGTCCGCGGTCATCTCCACCCGCATCCAGCTGACCTGGCGGATGACCACCCCCGCCGGACGGCGCACCCCGCAGGACATGGCCGTCGAGCTCGGCGCCCGGCTGCCCGGGCTGACCGCGACGCTCGCCACCACCGGCGCCGGCGCCGTGTCCGCCATGACCGTCGAGCAGATCGCCGAGACCGTCCGCGTCGCCTACGACCCGGCCGCCTTCGCCGCCATCGAACGGGCCCGCGCCGAACACGGCCACGCCGGGATCACCTGGACCGACGCCGGGCCGGTCGCCGCCCAGGAGCACTGGGACACCTACCAACACGACTCCGGGACGACCACCACCTGGACGATGAGCGAAGCCCCCCGCGGCACCGTCACCAGCCGGGTCCTGCTCGCCCTGCTCCGCCCGCACCGCGACATCGACCGAAAACGGGTCACCCTCGTCTACCGGCCCCACGACGCCGGGTCCGCCGCCCGGATCGTGGAACGCGACGTCCGCAACGCCCGCTTCAAGGCCTCCCATCGCGCCGCCGGCCCCCTGGCCCGGGACGACCTCGCCTACCGCGCTGCCATGCAGACCGCCGCCGAGGAGGCCCGCGGCGCCGGGCTGTCCCGGGTCTCGATGCTCGTGTCCGCGACCGTCACCGACCCCGCCCGCGCACACCAGGCCCGCACCGTCGTCGAGGCCAGCCTCGCCGCGTCCAGCCGGCTGCGGCTGCGCCGCGCCTACGGCTTCCAGGCCTCCGCGTTCGCCTCGACCCTGCCCGTCGGCGTCGTCCTGCCCCTGCACGTCCGGATCCCCGCCACCCTCCGGGAGGCCGCCGCATGACCACCACCCCCACCCGCACCGACCCTCCCGCCGATCGGGACAACGACGCCGCGCCCGAGACAGGCGGGCGCCCAGCGTTGCCGAGCTTCCGCACCGCCCCCGGCCGCCGTCGGACCGGGCTGCGCCGCCGACCCCGGCCGACCACGACCACCAACCCCCCGGTGGAACTGACCCCACCCGGTCCGCTGGTTCCCCGCTGGACCGGGACCCTGCCCGCCCCCGTCACCCGCCGGCTCCCGGACCGGCGCACCCCCCGCGAACCCGGGGTCCGGGCCCGCGGCTGGCGCGGACCCGGCGGCGGCACCGTCGCCTACGTGGAGTCCCCCCAGGAATGGCGGGCCACCACCGCACAGCTCTGCGGGCTGTGGCCCTACGCCGCCGGGTCCGGATCCCCGGTCGTCGGAGTCCCGATGGGCCGGCACCTGGACACCGGGGCCACCGTGTGCGCGGACCCGATCAGCTGGTTCCGCACCGCCCGATTGATCAGCGTCCCGAGCATGTTCATGCTCGGCAACCCCGCCCTGGGCAAGTCCATGTCGATCCGCCGGCTGTGCATCGGCCTGGCCGGCCAGGGCGTCACCCCGCTGATCTTGGGCGACCTGCGCCCGGACTACGCCGACCTCGTCGACGCCCTCGGCGGCCAGGTCATCAAGGTCGGCCGCGGACACGGCGGGCTCAACCCCCTGGACCCGGGCGGGCTGTCCACGGTCCTCCCCCACCTGCCCGCACCGCAGCGCAGGTTGCTCGCGGCGGAACGGCAGGGCCGGCAGGTCACCGTCGTCGAAGGTCTCGTCGAACTCGTCCGCGGCGCCCGGCTCGCCGACCACGAGAGCGCCGCCCTCTCCGCCGGCATCGACGTCCTCAACGAACGCCCCGGCGCGCCGGTGCTCCGGGACCTCGTCGACGTCATCGGCGCCGGCCCCGACCGGGTCCGCGCGGTCGTACTGGACCACGGCGACGACAGCATCTACCGGACCCTGACCGACCGGCTGCTCCGATCCCTGCTGGCGCTGGTGTCCGGCCCGTTCGGGGAGGTGTTCGCCGGGCACACCTCCGTCCAGCTGGACCTCGACGCCCCGGCGGTGTGCCTGGACACCTCCTCGATCCCGGACACCGACACCAAGCTGCGCGGAGCGGCGCTGCTCGCGTGCTGGGCGGCCGGGTTCGCCGCGATGGCCGGCGCGCAGGCCCTCACCGACGCCGGCCTGGCCCCGCAGCGGCTGTACTTCGCGGTCCTCGACGAGCTCTGGCAGGCCCTGCGCGCCGGGGAGGGGATGGTCGACCGGGTCGACGCGATCACCCGGCTGAACCGCAAGTTCGGGCTCGGCTACGCGATGGTCACCCACACCGCCAAGGACCTGCAGTCCCTGCCCAACCCCGAAGACCGCGACAAGGCCATGGGCTTCATCGCCCGCGCCGGCTACGTCGCTCTAGCCGGCCTGCCCCGCAGCGAACTGGACCTCATCGGCACCACCATCGACCTCTCCGAGGCCGAACGGTCCCTGGTGTCCAAGTGGTCCATCCCCGCGATGCTCGACCCCGTCAGCGGCCGCGAAGCCCCGCCGCCGGGCCGGGGAAAGTTCCTCCTCAAGATCGCCGGCAAACCCGGGATCCCCGTCGAGGTCGAACTCACCCCCGCCGAACTCGCGATGCGCGACACCAACGCCAAATGGCAGTGACCACCACCCGCGCGGCGACCACCAACCGGGCAGCGGGAACGGGCCGAGGGGTGGGGCAGTGGTGAGCGGCGCCCGGCGCGGGCCCGGCGGCAGCGGCCTGCTCGGCCCGGTCGCGCTGCTCGCCGCCCTGGCCGCGGTCGGCGCGGTGTGGGTCGCCGCCGCCGCCGGCGCCGCGATTGCCGGGGCCGCGCGGCCGGGGAACCCGCTCGCCTACCTCGTGCTCCTCGCCCGCGGACAGGCCCACTGGCCAGGCGCGGTGTCCACCGTCCTCGTCGCCGTCCTGCTCATCGCCCTGGCCGCGCTGCTGGTGCTCGTCGCGGTCCGCACCGCCGCTGCCGGGGCGGGCGGCGGGGTGCGGCAGGCGGCCCGGTTCACCGCGCGCCCATCGGACGTGCCCGGTCTGCACGGCCGGGAGGCCGCCGCCCGGGCCCGGCAGTTCCGACCGTCACTGGCCGACGCGAAGCGGCCGGGGGAGGGGGAGCTGGGGGTGCGGGTCGGGCGGCTGATGCCGTCCGGGGTCCCGGTGGCCGCCGCGTTCGAGGACGTCGTGCTCGCTGTCATGGCCCCCCGGTCCGGCAAGACCACCAGCCTCGCCGTGCCCGCGGTCCTGTCCGCCCCGGGCCCGGTGGTGGTCACCTCCAACAAGGCCGACGTCGTCCACCTCACCGCCGCCCTGCGCGCCCAGGTCGGGCCGGTGTGGACGTTCGACGCCCAGGGCATCACCCGCGGCACGCAGTCCATGTGGTGGAACCCGCTCGAGACGGTGACCTCCATCCGGGAGGCCCGGCTGCTCGCCGCCCACTTCATGCAGGAGGTCTCACCCGGCGGAAGCAGCGACGACTTCTGGGACCGCGCGGGGTTGCGGGTGCTGTCCTCGCTGCTCCTGGCCGCCGGCTGCTCCGGCGGAAACCTGCGCGACGTGTGGCGGTGGGTCAACACCCCCACCGACCCCGACCCCGCCCGCCGGCTCCGCGCCGCCGGCCTGGACGCGTCCGCCGCCGGACTCGAGGGGACCCGGGTCGGCGCGATCGAAACCCGGGAAGGCCTCTACGAGACCGTCCGCGCCGCCTGCGCATGCCTCGAGGACGACCGGATCCTCGCCTGGGTCACCCCACCCCCCGAGTCCGAAGCCGAGGCCAGCGAGACTGCGCCTGAGCCCGAAACCGAGCCGTCGCCAAAGTCCGGGCCCGAGTCCGGAGCTGAGGCCGAGACCGTGCCCGGCGAGCCGGAGCCGGAGCCGGAGTCCGAGGCCGAGTCCGGCGAGGACGAGCCGGACAGCGACGTGGTCAGGTTCGACCCGGCCGCGTTCGTCCGGTCCACCGGCACCGTGTACCTGCTCAGCCACAGCGACGCCGGCGCCGCCCAACCCCTGGTCGCAGCGCTCGCGGACGAGCTGCTCCGCGCGGGGGTCCGCGCCGCCGAGACCGCGCCGAACCTGCGGTTGGACCCGCCGCTGCTATGCGTGCTCGACGAGGCCGCGAACGTCTGCAAGATCCGCAACCTGCCCGAGCTGTACTCCCACCTCGGCAGCCGCTCCATCGTGCCCATGACGATCCTGCAGTCCTACAAGCAGGCCGAACTCGTCTGGGGCGCCACCGGAGCCGAGGTCCTCTGGTCCGCCGCCACCGTCAAGCTCATCGGCGCCGGCCTCGACGACCCCCGCCTCGCCGAGGACCTGTCCCGGATGGTCGGCGACCACGACATCACCACCACCAGCCTCAACACCGGCGGCGGGCGCGGCGGGCAGTCGCGGTCGACCAGCGTCACCCGCGACCGAGTCCTCACCCCCGCCGACGTCCGCACCATCCCCAAGGGCTGGGCACTGATCCTCGCAACCGGCTGCCCGGCCGGTCTCATAGAGCTCGACCCCTGGTACACCGGCCCCCGCAAACAGGAGATCGCCGCCGCCGAACGAGACGCCCGAGAGGGCATGACTGACAACCTCGCCGACGGGCGGGACGACGCGTGGGCGGTCGCCAGGTGACCGACCACTCCGACGACGAACCGCTGCGCGCGACCGCCGCCGACGACCGCGCCCGGGTCGACGGGCTCGCCGCCCGACTCCGCGAACTCGAAGCCCTCGTCCAGGAACTACTCACCGGCCCGCGACTGGCGGCCGACGCCACGGCCGGCGGGGGAGCCGAGCCCGCGGCGGACGGGCCCATGCACACCAGCCTCGCCGCCTTCGTCACCGACTACCTCCAGCCCCTGTTCACCCGACCCACCCTCGGCGGCCGCTGGCTCTGGTGCCCCCAATGGTGGGAACACGGCGAAGCCGTCAACCGGCTCACCGCCCTCTGGCACTCCTGGGAAACCCTCCGCGGACAGGGGTGCACCGCCCTCGGCATCTGGTACCGCGACCACCTCGACCACCAACTCCCCATCCTCATGGGAGCCGACGGACCCTTCCGCGACTGCGCCACCGGCCATTACCCAGAGACGACCCGGCAACCAGGAGTACCACCGCAGGGCAGCCCGGTATGGGACACGGCCTGACGACTCGTACCGTCCGAGCGGGACGGGCATCGGCCTGCGCACCCCGTCGTTCGGTAGCCGCTGACCCCGGTCCCCCGCGAACTGGGTTGTAGTGGAACGAGCGACGGGAGAGGCCGAACTCGGACGCCCAACTGACTTGGAACCGCCCAAGTCCTGGCAGACCTCCTCGAAGTGCACATCGTTGCCGCCGAACGCTGGAGCACCACCGTTGGCACCCGGTGGATGGGCTACGCCAGCAACCACTGATCGATCGGCGACCGAACGTCGGCCGGGTCGTTCCGAGCCGAACCTGACGTCGTCCCATGCGGTACGGGTGCTCCGGAGCGAACTAGGCACCAAGCGCCTGCGGTCAGGTGACCCGGAAGGTTGGGAAGTAGCCCCGCCGGTCGAAGTCGTAGACGGTGGTCGGCGCCGGCACGGCGTTCCACTGGTGACCGAGCAAGAGGGCCGCCGACGCCGGTGCGTTTATGAACAGGTGCACGCGACCTGCTCGACGAGCCTCGCGGCTCACCGTGTCTCGCGCACTGCGCGTCCACGCGGTCAGCCATTCGTTGGACGGCACCCCTTTCACCCCGGGTGCGGTGTCCGGCCCCAGGGTCAGGACCGTCTTGACCGGCAGTTGTTGCTCCTTGATGTGGAGGCAGACGTCCTCGGTGAGGTCGTTTGACAGGGCGATGGCGACGGCGAGATCTTCGCCTTGCTCGATCAGAGTCCTGGCTAGCACGGTGGCAGTGACGTCGGGCGCCGGGTCGGCGTCGGTCGTCCAGATTTCCCCGCGCTGGTCGACGGAAAGCACCCACTTTCTGACGTCGGCGAGCTCGTAGCCGACCGCGAAGTGAGTCGGCAACCGCAGCGCGCCGGTAACCAGCACACGCCGCGACCGGTACATCCCCAGCGAGGTGCGGGCACGGTGCAAGTCGGCAGGGAAGGTGCTGGTCCAGGCGGCCGGGTCGGTCGCGTGATAGCGGCTCCAGGCGTCCTCGCCGGCGAACTGGTCGACCCAGTCGATGGTCACGTGCGCCGGGTCCGGTGACTCGGGCCGGTCGATGGCGTGCACGGCGAGGACGAGCTGCGCGGACGAAGCTGAAAGGTTCTTGTTGTCCACGGCCTTTCGCAACTGATCGGTGGTCTGCGGGCCGCCGCCGGTCTTGACCAGCTCGCGGATGATCCCGATGCCCACCTCGACGGCCTCGTCGTCGTTGCGCAGGCCGGCGAGCTTCATCAGCGGCTTGGCGGTGTCCCGCCAGGTCTCCTCAGCGCCTGCCTGCTCCCAGCGCACGACGTTGAGGAACGCCAGCAGCTCATCAGCGTCGATCTTCAGGTGCTCCGCCCAGGCGTCGCGCACCTTGCCGATGTCCGTGCGGGGGGTCGCCCCGCGGACGTCGTCGACCCGAATCCGGCATGTGTAGTTGTCGCGTGCCGCGCCGAGCAGGGCATGGCCGTTGTCGAAACTGCGGTTGGTCAGCAGCGTCAGCTCGAATGGGCGCCCGCGCTCGGTCAGGTTCTTCCACGTGCGGTAGAAGTGCTGCAGCGGGCTCTGGCCCTTCTCTGTGGCCGGCGTGGTCAGCCACGCATCGTCGACGGCGACGCCGCCGGCGTTGGAGCTCTTCACCTGAAAGTACCGGTCCGGCCGGTCGTCGCTGCGGCGGACGGCGACGTCGTCGAACTGGCCGGCGCCGGCGTCCTCGACGCTGACCGACACGATGCCGGCGTCGGTGAGCGCTTTGCAGGCATGCACCCAGGCCACCGCGTACTGGTAATCATCGCCGCGGACCGCGGCGCCGCGGGCGGGTGGCTTCATGAGCCGACCTCCGACGGCATGCCTGGCTGGGCGCGGCGGATTAGCTGACGGATCAACAGGCTTCCTCCGGGTGGGTCAGAGCCTCGATGGCCTCCGTCTCGAGGCTTGCGGCGGTGTCATCGGTGACGGTGGGGTCGACGGCGCACATGTGGACGGGGCTGACGGCCCGAACCGGCCACGACTCCCGGACGGCGGTCAGCCCGTGGGTCGTAACTGAGTGGTTCGCACGGTAGGCGAGGACGATCAGCGCGACCGGCGCGGTGGTCAGCCGGGCGGTGGCGGTCAGTGCTCTGGTGTCGGTGCGGCTCGGTGGGCAGTCGGCCGGGTGGGTGTGCCACTCGCCGACGTAGCCGATCGCCGGTGTCGTATTCACCCCGGCGGCGGCCATCTGGGCCTGAGCACGACAACGGTGCCGGCGGTAGCTGTGCCGACTGCTTTGGGGATCGGGCACCGTGAGCGCCCGGGTGACCACGACCAGATCCGGGGTGCGGAAGCCGAGCAGGATGCCGCCGGTCTCCTGCGGCAGGGCGGCCAGCCCATCCGTGATCGCGGCGTGCAGTGCAGTGCCGGTGATGAGGATGCCGGTGGCGGTCATCGCGGCGCCGCCTTGGGGTGAAGCCGTCGTTCCTCGCCGGCGGGCACCGACTCCGGGTTCAGCAGCAGGTCGACGGTGTGGCGGACGGCGATGGCGGCCGCCTCCCAGGCGGCGGCCGGCGGGGTGGTGCTCACCGGGCTGCCGCAGCCGGCCTCGTACACAGTGGGGGCCGGCGGGGGCAGCTGTGGCGGCGGGAGCGGAGTCTCGCCGTCGGATACAGGCGTGCGGTCGACGCGGACGGCGTAGCCGTCGGCGAGCACGTACACCGACAGCAGCTGCCCGGCGCCGGCGCGGGCGGCTGCGGTTAGCAGCGCGGTGGCGGTGGACTCGGCGGTGGCGTCGACGACGACGTCGGCGGTAGCCAGCACCTCGACGGCGGACTGGGACGTGTCGACCTTGCCGATGGTTGAGGTGATCTGTCCAAGGTGCGGGCGGGCGGCACGGAGTGCCTCGGCGACCGCGTGAGCCTTCGGCCGGCCGACCGCGACGTCTCCGAGTAGGTGGCGGGTGGTGTTGCCCGGCAGCACGCTGTCCGCGTCGATGAGATGCAGGTGCCCGACACCGCCGCGGTGCAGCAGGTCGGCGACGATCGAGCCGATTGCACCGACGCCGACGACAGCGACTTTGCGAGTACTGAGGCTCTCGGCACCCACCCCGGCGCGGATACGGCGGGTTGCCAAATCGTCGGGGGCGGCCCGCATCGCCCGCAGCTGCACTTCCCCGCGGTGGAGGGTGCTCAACTCGAGGGCAAGCGCCGCCGGCACACCGCCCCGGGTGTAGGTCATCAGCACCCGGGTCAGGCCGGCCAGCTGACCACGGAACAACCACTCGGCGCGGGCTGGCCCGATGGCGGAGCACAGGCCGTCCCAGTCCCGGACCGGGCCGGCGAGCTCCCCAGCTGCCAGAACGAGAACGACGTCGCGACCCCACGGGCGCCGCCGGGAGCCGCTGCGGACTTGGCCGGCAGGGCGGCCTAGGCGCAGGACGCCGTGGGGCTTGTTCTGCAGCCGCAGCACAACCCCGTCCAACTCGTCCAGAGGGCCGTAGAGGACCACCCGCTGGTCGGCAGCTCGGGGCAGGTATCGCTCGAGGTCCAGTGCCGGAGCGTCATCCGGCCAGCTGGCGGCATCAGCGGCCAGCCACGCCCGAGCCTGCTGCAGCAGCACCGCTCCGTCGGCCCAGCGCAGCCGAGCGTGGTCGGCCTCGTCGAACAGGCACATGGCCAGGTCTAGATCGCGATGCCAACCGCGGCCCGCCTCGTAGTACTCCTCGTCGAACGACCGGCCGGTCACCAGCTCAGCCCACCCCCGGGAGCCCGGGTAGACCTTCGGCGGTGCGAACGGGAAGTCGGCGGAGACTGCGATGCCGAGCACGGTCGTGCGCACCGGTCCGTCCTCGTTGCCGACCGGACGGAATGTCAGGACACCGCACCAGCCCTCGCCCGCGTCCACGGCGTCGTCGCAGCGCCGGAACCCGCCTCGGGCCAGCGCGTCGGCCAGTTCGTCTCGTGCCTCGGCCGCAGCTAGGAGCAGCGACTCAGCTGCGGCGGCGCGTCGGTCGAGCTGCGCCGCGACGCCCTCGTCGGAGTAGCTCAACCGAAGCGGCGGCTGGCCGGCACGAGCGGGTCGCCGGCGGTGACCGTGGCGAACCGCTTCGCAGTGCCATCAGCGTTGCAGGTCGCCGGCATCGGGAAGACGAAGTCAGTGTCGCCGACGTCGTCGACGGCCTTGCCGAACAGGTCGCGGAAGGTCTTAGCCGCGGAGCACTTATCCGTGCTGCGCAGCGCCTGTTCGGCTTGCGAGGCCGCGTCGAGGAACGCCGTGGCCAGGGCGGTCTTGTCCTCGTCGGACCCGCGGACGAGGACCTTCTCCCCGGTCAGGGTGGGGTCGTCCAGGCCACGGCCGAGCACGAAGGCGTTGTAGAGGACGTTGCCGGTCTGCCGTAGGGCGGTGGCGTAGTAGTCGGCGAGGGTGGGTCCGGCGACGAGGCCGGTCTTGAAGGCGTGCAGCGCGGCGAGCTCGACGGTCAGTCCGCCGGGCTTGCGAGTCTTCAGCAAGCTCCGGCGGGTCTGCCGGAGCAACTTGAGGGTTGGCACGTAGTGCCCATCGAAGTGGTGGACGTCGTTGAGCTCGTTGGTCAGCTCGGTCAGCCGGTCGGGATTGGTCGCCTGCCAGCCCTGCTGGTGGTCCTTCTCCTCCCGCTTGGGCAGCTGCCAGGCCTCGGCGCCATACGGCGAGGTCCACGGGCGGGCAGGCACAGCGTCGACGTACAAGCCGTCGTACTCGCGGAAGCCCACCTGCAGGCTCCGGGCCTGCCGGTGCACCCTTACGTCGCCGTCAACGGTGGGGAAGGCCTTGCGCAAGACGCGCTCGACCTCGGCGAGCACGCTGCCGGGCAGTACAGCGTCGTCGAGGGCGGTCAGCCGACCGAAGACGTCAACGTCCTTCATCCGGCGGATGCTGACGTGGCGCTTGTAGCTGCCGATCAGGACCGGGTCGAAGCCCCAGTCCGCGATGACCGAGTCCGCGCGCAGCGCGTCGCTGACCTTGGCGTGGGCCTTCGGCGCGTTGTCCTTGTCCGCGGTGGTCGGCTCGATGTTGCGAAGGGCTGCGTCAAACTGCGCGGTGAGCTCGGGCATGGCCGTCTCCTCCTGGTCTCCGTGGTCAGGGTGAGAAGACCCTGCGGCTAACAGCCGATCACGTGCCACCGACAGTTCCACTGCAGGACGGCAGATAAGTGCGCCGGTTCTGCGTCGCCCGGCACGACGGTCAGGTACCGCCGCGTCGGCGAACGCTTCAGGTACCGGGATGTCGCCTCGAGCACTCCGGTCCCGGTCCTCACCGCGCGACTGGCAGGGCTGCCGGAAGGGGTGTTGTACTCACCGAGGGCGTAGCGGACCCGGTGGTTGAGGTCGTTGAGCGTTTGGCGGACCTCACGCTCACCGGCCCAGTCGGTCACCAGCCCGACGCCGACGAGACGACGTCGAAGGTGATCCGTCAGCGCGTCGCCCACCTCGCCGCCCTGCAGGTGTCCTTCCGAGGATCACCAGTACTCCGATCAGAGCCGACGCATCGGACGCCAGCAGGGGCCGCGGAGAGAGACGTGGTTCATCCACCACGTCATGATGTCGCGCCGCTTCGCCCAGGCGCGGAACAACTCGACGGTCTCAACGACCGAGTCGGCCACCAAGAACGACTAGGGGACCGTTGCCCGCCTGGTGGATAATGTGGATTGTGCACCGTTAATGCCGGCGCAGGCCCCAGCAGTACGTCACGAGCCTGCACGGCGTTGCGGACGCCCGCCTGGCCGCGATCAGTTGCCCGGCCAGGGCGTCGTGCACCGGACCGGCGCCTCGGCTGCCAAGTCGGTCACCGCCGAGGCCTCCACCGCGGCGCAGACGACTTACCACCGCTGCCTGACCGTCGCCTTCATCGACACCTCGACCGGGAAGGACATCGGGAGCATGGACACCGGCGGCCCACCGCTTGACGGCCGCCACGGCTTCGCCTAGAACGTTGCTTGCGGCCTGAAGAAACGGCTCGACGTCAACGATGACAGGGGATTGATTTTGATGCACTTTCGCGAGCAGTTCTCCCGCGGCGCCTCCCGGACGCTGCGACCGATCGGTGCGGCCACCGCGGTCCTCGCGCTGGCCGCCGCGCCGATCGCCGTGCTCGGTGCGACACCGGCCACTGCCGCCGCGGCCGTCGCCCCGGGTGCGGCGCACGGAGCGGTGTCATCCACCGACCTCGGGCCCAACGTGGTCGTGTTCGACCCGGGGATGTCGACCGCCGCGATCCAGCAGCGGGTCGACGCGATCGCCGCGCAGCAGGTGTCAAACCAGTTCGGCACCCAACGCTACGCCCTGCTGTTCAAGCCCGGCACCTACGGCACCGCGGCGAACCCGCTGCGGTTCCAGGTCGGCTACTACACGGAGGTCGCGGGGCTGGGCCAGAACCCCGACGACGTCACGATCAACGGCAGCATCGACGTCTACAACCAGTGCGAGGGCGACAGCTGCACCGCGCTCAACAACTTCTGGCGGTCGCTGTCGAACCTGAAGATCGCGCTGCCGGCCGGCGGGGCGCCGGAGTTCTGGGCGGCGTCGCAGGCGGCCCCGATGCGGCGGGTTGACCTCACCGGCGGCAACACCTTCCTCTTCGACTACAACTCCGGCCCCGGTTACGCCAGCGGCGGCTTCATCGCCGACTCGGCCTTCTCTGGCGGCACGGTCGTCAACGGCAGCCAGCAGCAGTACTACACGCGCAACAGCAACCTCGACGGGTGGACCAACGGAGTCTGGAACCAGGTGTTCTCCGGGGACTCCGGCGCCGTCCCCGCCCAGGACTTCGGCGCCGGGGGCGGGCCGTACACGACGTTGGACACCACGCCTGCCTCCAAGGAGAGGCCCTACCTCTACGTTGACGCGACCGGCGGCTACCAGGTCTTCGTACCCGTGGCCCAGTCGAGGTCGAAGGGCACGACCTGGCAGAACGGGCAGACGAGCGGCCACTCGATCCCGCTGCGCGACTTCTACGTCGCGCACCCGGGCGACTCCGTCACAACGATCAACGCCGCGCTGGCGCAGGGGAAGAACCTGCTCGTCACTCCCGGCGTCTACGACACCGACCGCTCCATCGCGGTCAAGCGTCCCGATACCGTCGTCCTCGGCCTCGGCCTCGCGACGCTGACCGCGGTGAACGGGGCCGTGCCGATGACCGTCGCCGACGTGGCAGGTGTCGACATCGCCGGCCTGACCTTCGACGCCGGGACGAAGAACTCCCCTGCGCTGCTGCAGATCGGCACCGCGCACCCCCGGCACGGGAGCAAGGCGCCTACCGCCGCCAACCCGACCGCCATCCAGGACGTCTTCTTCCGCATCGGCGGCCCGCACGTCGGCAAGGCCACGACCAGCCTCGTCGTGAACAGCGATCACACGATCCTCGACGACGTGTGGGCCTGGCGCGCGGACCACGGCACCGGGGTGGGCTGGACGGTCAACACCGCCGACACCGGGGTCGTCGTCAACGGCGACGACGTCACAGCGACCGGCCTGTTCGTCGAGCACTACCAGAAGTACAACGTCATCTGGAACGGCGAGCGCGGGAAGACGGTGTTCTTCCAGAACGAGCTGCCCTACGACGCGCCCGACCAGGCCGCGTGGCGCCACGACGGCGAGAACGGCTACGCCGCCTACAAGGTCGCCGCCTCGGTCAAGACCCACGAGGCATGGGGACTGGGCAGCTACATTTTCACCAACGTCGACCCGACGCTGCACGCCACGAACGCGTTCGAGGTCCCGGTGACCCCGGGAGTCCGGATGCACGACCTGCTGACGATCTCGCTGAACAAGGCCGGGACGATCGACCACGTCATCAACGGCGTCGGCGCCGCCGTCACCCCGACGCACCAGGGACCCGAGACCGTCGTCAGCTACCCGTGACGAGCTGGGCGCCGCGCCGGTACCCGGGCGCGGCGCCCAGTAAGGCGCTCGCTGCCTACCTCGCCGGTCACCCGGTTCGTCGGCGTCGACTGACGCGCACGGGCGATAGCTGCCGTCCTCAACCAAGCTCGTCACGGTCCGTGGTTGCCGCTTGCAAGACCGGTGTGCCCTTCGCTGACAAAGCGGAACCGGTCGACGGATCCCACCTGCGCCGGCGACGTCGTTGAGTCCCTGAGTTGGCTTCCCGGGGCCCGATGCGTTCAGGCCCGGGGAACCTGTCCCATTCTCCGTACCCGACCCGGCTCACCGGCCGCGGTCCGGGTCGGGGCTGGGCGGCTGGTACGGGCGGTGGTGGGAGGTGCCCCGCCCGTCACGTCCGCGACCAAGCCCGGCTTCGGCCGCCGCTGGGAGCGCCCGAAGGCCGGCCGGGTCGTCGCGGTGTGCGGGTCGGTCATCCGCGACGACGCCGGCCGAACGGGTGACTCAGGTGGTGCCGGCCGACCCGGTGCGGGTGGCGCGGCGACGGACGGCCGCCCCCACGCCCGCGGCACCGGCAAGTGCAAGCAGCCCGGCGCCGAGCAGCCCGGTCCGACTGGCCCCGGAGTCGCCGATCCCGGTGTCGACCCGACCGGTGGGGGGACGGCGAAACCGTCCACGGACTCCAGCCAGGTGCGCATGCCAGCCGTGAACGCACCGTGACCGCGCTGCAGGGTGATCGCGTGGCCCGCGCCGGGCACGGTGACCAGGTCGACCGCGGAGCTGCCGGTGAACAGCGCCGCCTGGCGCCGCCCGGCGGAGGCAGGGAAGATCTGGTCGCCGCCGCCGACGATCTCCAGCACCGGCACCTTGATCGCGTCGAGGTGCGTCAGGTTGAGCGCGGCGACCTTGGCGAACGGGACTATGTCCCCGCACGGGTTCAGGGTGAGCTTCGGCAGGGCCGCCGCCGCCGCCACTACGGGGGTTGCGTCGTTGAGGACCGCGGCGTTGGCGCCGGCGGGGTCCCCGAACGGCGCGTACCCGCCGGGCCCGCCCGGGGCGACGGGCCGCCCACCGGTGGTGCAGGCCTTGGCCGAGAACGCCGAGGAGCTGGCCGCCAGGGCCGACGAGCCCTGGTCGGTGTAGGAGACGACGGCCAGCGCGTCGATGTCGCCGAAGGAGTACGCCTCGGGCTCGCCATCGCAGCGTGACGCCGATGTACGTAGCGAGATGCGCTCGCTCAGCTCAGCGGGATGAACTCTGCACTTGGGTCCGCTTTGACGATCGGGAAGGGCAACGGCACAGCCCACCCGACATTCGCTCGTGAAGGTCCTCAGCTACCGGCAGTGTCGGCGCGGTGGTCGGCGTCGGCGATGTCAGCTTTCGCCGACTCCTGTAGGTCGGTGTTGCCGGCCATCTCCCCGAGCTTCTGCTCAGCCTCGGCCTGAGCCTTGTCCCCACCGGCCTCGACCTTCTGCGCCTGCTCGCGGACACGGTCGGGGGCTGCGTTGTCCGTACTCATGCACGCATCCTCCACCGCCGACCACAGGGCTCGCGACGAGCGGTGGCCCGTCTGTCGTGCCGACGGGGCGAAGACCGCCGACGGTGATGGCGGGCACTCGGCACGACCTGGTCGGGCGGTACCGCCACCGCCCGGCCTGGGTGCCCGGGACGAGCGCCGGTGAGGGCTCAGTGCTGCCCTGATGGGAGCAGCGGTCGTCGGACTCGCAGCTGCCGGACTGGGCGATTGCCAGGCTGACCATGTAGCCGACGGTGAGCAGGGTGACGTCGAGCCGGACGCCGTCGGCCCGGAGCAGGTCATCGCCGTTGGCTCGGTCGCCGACGCTGCGGTCGAGTCGTGGAACGCACCGCTTTGGGGACGGCACGGGTGCGTACTGTCGGAGTCCAAGGCGGCGCCCAGCTCGGGCTGGGGCTGCACGGTCCTGTCTCGGAGGTCGCGATGAGTACGGACGGCACGCTGGACACCGACGGGTCCGACGGCAAAATCGACGCTGCCGGCGACGAAGTTCAACCGAAGTCCAAGGAGAAGGCCAGCGAGATGGCCAGTCACCCGGAAAAGCGACCGGAACAGAACACCGACGGCGACCCGGAGAGCGACCCCTCCTAGGTCGCGTCCCGCCTGACCGGATCCGAGCGGCGCTGGACGTGTCGGCGCGGTGTACGACTTACCGCCCAGCGTCTCGGAGCCAGTCCCAGAGTCTGGGCAAGATCCGGTCCTTTCGCATATGCCGCGCTTGTGATCTCCGGTCGGAGCTGAAGAAGCGGTCCTAGAGGCAGTTGACTCACGACCTGCCCGTACACGGCAATGGCGAGGTCGACCGCCTTATCCACCAACCATCGGTCGGTCCACCGTGCTCCCGGGAGCCGTGATCGGTGGCTGTGCGCTTCGCGGGTCAGTGGTCGCTAGAGAGCGCCGTCTCAAACCGGTGTCCGGCCTCGTCGAGCTCGGCGCGGCGCGGGAGTTCAGCAGCGGTAATCCGGTGGCCCGGGGCGGTGCAGGCGATCAGCTGAAGCAGCGCCGGCGCGGGAACGCCACGGGCGGTGAAGTCGGCGACCGCTTGGCGTGCGACCTCGATGGCGTCCCGGGTCACCGGGATCGACGCCTCGCTGGTGACGGACACCCAGTCAGTGTGTACCCGACGAGTCCGAGCCGTCGACGGCAGCCGGGAGGCTGTCCAGAAGAGGTAGCAGGTAGGTAAGGGCCAGTTGCGCTTGGTGGGCGTACTGACCTGCCGTCGGGTCGGCTGCCAGCAGGCTGAGCTGGAACTCCCCAATCAGGCGCTGGCGTCCACCGGCGGCCAGCTGGTTGATTCCGGACTGGTAGATGGTCTGCGCTCGGGAAATTGCCGCGTCGCGGGCCTGTCGGGCCGCCTGGCGCGCCTGTAACCGGTACCCGAGGACACCGATCACCACCGACACCAGCCCGCCCGCGGCGACGGCGACGGCGATCACCTGCGCGGTCACCCGGGAACCCTATGCAGGCCGGTGCCGCAGGCAGGCCGACGCAATCAGCAGACCCTCCTGAGGTGGCGTGCGCGCCGTCAGCCGCTGAACGACCCGGGCTTGTGGTCGGCGTCGTCGAGAAACTCGTCGGCGAAGCCCTCGGTCACGGTCGTGGTCCGGCGGACCACACGCCAGGTCATGCTTGGATAGCCGAACCGCATCTCGGCGACCGCCGGTCGGGCTGCGTCGGGATTGGCGAGGCAGCAAGATCCCGCCGCCACGGGCCGTCCCGTTCCCCGACCACGATGTACTCGTTGACCCGGGTGCTCTGTAGGCCGGGGCTGTCACTGTGTTCCTCCCACACGGGTCTTCCCCTGTTGATCGAGTGGCCTAGTGGGCGCGACCGCGCGCCGAACCGGCGCCGCGGTGGGTGAGGCGGTGGACGATGTCGCCGTCGGGGTGCTGGTGGCGCCGACGGGCGGCTGCCAGCGCAGCGCGAGCTCGGCGGCAGTGGTGGCCCGGCCGAGCGCGCGGTCGCGGGCGGTCTGGTGGGCGGCCGCGGCAGTGAGGCCTGCGGCGTGCTCGTCGAGGGCCGGGGTGGTCGGGTCGTCGGGGATGCCAGCGGCACGAGTGGCGGCGCGGTTGACCGCGGCGGCGGCGGCCTGCTGATCGACCGCGTCGTGGACGAGTTGGAGGTCGACGACTTCAACGTTGGCGCCGCGGAGGCCCGGGCGGGTGGGTGCCGGTGGTCGGGGTGTGGCAGTGGGGTTGGTGATGGGGTCCCAGCCGGCGTTGGCGGCGTCGGTGACGGCGATGGTCATCGCGGCGGCGGGGTGCAGGCCGTCGTCGACGCGGAGCCGGTCGTAGCGGTCGGTGACGTTGGGCCAGCGGTCGCGGATCTCGTCCTCGGCGCGGAGCATGGCCGCGGCGGCCTGCTGGTCGCTGCCGGCCCAGGTGGTGGCCGCGGCCCACCCGGTGAGCAGGTCCTCCGGGGTGGCGTCGTGCCGCCACTGCCGGTCGTTGACCGGCGCCCACTGCTGACGGGCACCGGCCCGGGCGGTCTGCTCGGCTCGGCGGTCGCTGTCCTGCCGGGCGCGCAGCCGGTCAGCGGTGCCGCGGTCGCTGGCGGCGGCGGCCCGGGCATCGGTTTCCCGTCGCTGGTCGGCGGCCGCGCGCATCCGGGCGATGACCTCCACGAGCTGGGCGGCGGTGAACACCAGCTGCTGGACGGAGCGCTGCGCGCCACCGATGACCTCGTGGTCGGAGTGCTCGATGCTCACCGTGTCCTCCTCGTCTCGGGTGCGGGCGGTGTGGGTGATGGCCGACCGGCGGCCGGGTCCTGGACGGGCTCACCGGGCGGGCCGGCGCGGCGGAGGGCGACCTGGACCAGGGGTGGGGCGCCGGCGGCGGCGGGGTCGCGGGCGGCGTGTTCGAGTTCGGCCCGGTAGCGGGCGGCGGCGTCGCGGGCGGCGGCGGCCTGGTCGGCGCGCTGCTGCGCAGCGCGGGCCGTGGCGATCGCGTCGAGGGTCACCGCGAGCTGCGCGGCGAGGCTGAGCCACGCCGCGGTGTCCGAGCCGCTGGTGAGCTGCCCCGCCAGGACCATCCGGCGGACCGCGGCGCGCATCGCCGCGGACTGCGCGCTGTACGCGGGCGGCCCGCCGCCGGGGGTCCGCCCGGCCCGCTGCGCGGCGTCCCCCGCGGTGGTGAACCCGGCCACCGGCCTGCGCCCGTCGGGGCGGCGCTGCCACGCGGCACTGGTCGCGGCGGCGAGGTCCGCCGTGGCGGGGGCGACCGCGTCCACCAGGCCGGGGTCGGCGCGCAACGCGGCCCCGGCCGCCCGGACCCGGAGCTCCGCGGCGCGGATCGCGTCGACCCGCTCCCGGACCCGTTCCCCGGCGGCCGCAGCCCGGTCTACCGGCGACGCCGCGGTTGGCAAGGACCCGGCGACCGGTGTACCCCGCTGCTCCGACCTGTCCCGCACGGACGATGCGGCGGAGCGGGCCGTGGTGTCGGCGGCCGCGGCGGCCGGCTCCCAGCGGGCGGTCAGCTTGGGCCAGGTGAGATCTTTGTCCAGCTGTCCGCCGGCGAACCACACGGTCTGCGCGGCGCTGTCCGCGGGCAGCAGCGACACCTTGTACCCGGTGACCTGGGTCGGGTCCTGGGTGCTCATCCGTGGGGTGAACCGGACCCCGGACGCGGCGAGCTCGGACCGGAACTCCCCCGCGGACCGGGCGGTCGACCCCGCCCCGCGGACCAGGCGGCGCAGGGTGTCCCGCTCCGGCTCGGCCCGGCCCTGCCGGGCCGCCTTCTCCGTCTCCGCCCGCGCCGGCCGCTGCGTGGACGTCCGGTCCCCGCTGTTGGTGCGGGCCAGCCCGTACCGGGCCTCCATCCGGGCCCGGACCGTGCTCGCGGCCCGGAAGTCGTTCGGGGTGGTCGCGACCGACCCGTCCGCGCGGACCAGCGTCCCGGCCAGGTGGATGTGCGCCGCGTCGTGGCGGATCGCGACCCACCGGATGTCCCGGGCCCCCTGATCGGTCCCGGCCAGCCCGAGCTCGCGCATCAGGTCATAGGCGACATCGGCCCACTGCCCGTCGGACAGCACCGGGTCATCCGCCCGGTTGGCGACCACCGTGTGGAACACGTGCTTGTCCGGTGCCCGCTCCCCCAACCTGCGGACCGGCCGGTCCAACACCGCGACCAGATCCCGGACGTCCGCCCCGGCCCGCCCGCCGCTGCGCCCCGGCGGATTCAGCTGGTCAGCCGGCTTGTACCCGGCGATCACCCGCGGGTCCACGTGCTCGTTGCTCCGACCCGGGCCCATCAGGTAGTACACGAGCCCGTACGTCCGCGAGCCGCGCATCTTCGCCCCGGTCTTCACGATCACCCCGACACCACCCGGAACCCCATCAGGCCGGCCACACCGCGCGCGTCGTCATCGGGCCCGGCCCCGCCGGTCCAACCGGACCCCGTCCAACACCCCGTCCACCCGCACCGCGACCCGGCGGACCGCGTCCGCCGCCCCCAGCAGCCGGCCGTCGACCTGACCGGTGCTGTTCGCGACCCGCACCGCCTGGTTCAGCAGGTTCCCGATCCGACCCAGCTGGGTCTCCAGGTCATCCAGCGCGTCCCCGGTCCGCCGGTCCAGGCTCACCCCACCCGCCGACCCGACACCCCGCCCGGCTCCCCCGGCCGACACCCCACCCGCGACCTCCCCGGCAGCCTCCCCAGTGGCCGGCCCGACCTCCCCGGCAGCCTCCCCAGTGGCCGGCCCGGCGACCCCGGCAGCCGCGTCCGGGTCCACCCCCGGCCCGTCCCCCCGGGCCACCGCGACCCCCGCCGCGGACAGGAACGCCCCCGCCGACAACCCCAGCCGCGCCGCGCCACCCACCACATCCGCGTGCTCCTCATCACTGAGCCGCACCACAACACGGTGACCCCGGGGCACCGGTAACCGCGGTCGGCGACGCCCAGTGGCCACCCCAGCCCGCACCCGCAGCACCCCCGTGTCGTCCATCAACCCACCTCCGGTCACAGGCCCACCCGCCACTGCCCACAGCTACCCGCCTGTCGCCCGGCGTGTGGGTTGTCGGTGGTCGGCCGCGCGCCCGCGGACGACCACACCCCGCCCCCACCGCACCCGCCGACCAGGGGCCCCGGCGAAGCCGGTCCCGGCCTGCCAGGCGAGGGGCCGACCGGGACCGGCACCGCGACCGTAGCCCGGCCCGCGGGCCGGGCGGAAATCGTAAGCACGCTTTGCGACATATCTTGCTCACCCGTGTCGCTCTTAGTCGTCAGCCTGACCGTCAGCACGGCTGGCCGGTGAAAGTCCGCTCATGACTGCCGCCGTCGAAACTCGCGGCGCCCAGACCGACGGGATCCACGGAACCCTTCGCCGGCCGCGCGGGTCGCCGTCATCGACGACCTCGGGCAGCTCCGCGCCCCCAACCGGCAGCCCCGGCACCTCCAAACCACCGCCGCGGACACACCCAGGAACAACAGAACGGAACCGCCACTGGCCCGCCGACCCAACGCCCGCCCGGCAGCTGCGGGTCTGCTGTGGGAGTGGCTGGTCTGGGTCGCCGGCTTCCCCGCCGCCCGGATGGCCCGATGGGTGCCAGACCGCACCGGCCCGCCGCAAGGCCACCCCGAAGGGGACCCCGACCCTGCCCCGGACCGGCACGGCCCGGCAGACGAAGTCCCACCCGAACGACGGAGAACCCGACTCCACCCAACCCCGACCAGCCACCAGGCCTCCTGCCGGCCCTGACGGGCCGGCCCCACAGGCCGCGGGGCTCCGCCCCACACCCCGACCCTCACTCCAGAGATTCCGGCCAACCCCCGACGAGTGGCGGTGTCAGCGGCCAGGCGACCGGCCGCCGGCGCAGTACGGCACCGCCGGCCGAACCAGCGACCCAGCCGTCGAAGTGTCCACTGCACGGGTGGTGGACACTCCGACGGGTGGGAGACCGCGCAGCGCGACCTCCGCTGGACTCCGCACCAGAACCGGTGGAGGTTCGGCCGGACCGGGCGGTGTGGCCCGTTCGGTGATCGCGTCGAACATCGCCTTGAGCTCCCGGCGGTCACCACTCCGCGCGAGCGCGGACGCCTGGTCGTTCTTCAACCCCTGCACCCGGTCCCAGACCAGCCGGTACCCGGCGCCCCGTGCAAGGTCGCCCATCCACTCCCGCTGGGTCCGGCCGTTGCCTTCCCGGAACGCATGCACCCTGTTGACCGCGTCGTACACCCGGCTCGCCCGCTCAACGAACTCATCCCGGTCGATCCCCACGAAGAGGCCGCGGCGCTCGACATGATCTGCGACCAGAGCGAACTCCTCCCCGACCCGGTCCCACGGGCAGAAGCTCGGCGACCCCGGCCGACCCATGTCCACCGTGCGGGTCTCCCCCGCCCACGGGTACACGTCCTGGAACAGCCGGTCGTGGATCGCGCGCAGGTGCGCCAGGTCGAAGGACTGCGGCACCGGCCGCTGCGCCAGCTCCACCAATCGCCACGCGACGAAGTCGTCCTCCCGCTCCCGCAGGTCCTTCGGGTTGTCCGCGTCGACGAGGTTCCGCAACGTCAGGGTCATGACCGGCTGCTGGTAGCCCCTCCATCGCTGGCTGATGTCCGGTTCGACGTCGACGTGCCATGGCTGAAACGCCCGCCCGACACGCTCTGCCGTGATCACCGCACGGTCGACGAGCACCCGGCCCGGCACGGCGCCCGACCGAGCCGAGGCCGCCTCCGGCACCGTCACCGCGACCGCGACCGCGGTGCCACCAGGACACCCGCCACCCGACACCGACAGCTCGACGTCGGCGCTGTCGCCAGGGAACCGGCCGGTCCGGGTGATCCGGGCCGCGTCCTCCGGCGACGCCGGGTAGAACAACGAGCGGTCAGCCACCAACACTGGGCGGCGCGACGTTCCCGGCCGAAATCCGCCGACGGACCCGGTCCAGACCCTCCTCGACGGTCAACTCACCAGCGGCGTACCCGTCCAGATCCGCACCAGCCGCGTCGCTCACCCGGCCGCCCTCCATCTCGATGCTGTGCCGGGCCGCCGACACCGCCGCCCGCCTCCACTCCGCGGCGGTCGGCCCGCGCCGGGCGCTCACCGCGTCGGCCGCCTGCGGCCGCGAACCGTCGCTCATGCGTCCTCCTCAAGAGGGGATCCGTTGCACGGTAGGCCGGAACGGGGCCCGTGAGGCCGGCGCTCCCCGGCCGCTGGAACAGTGGTCGCCGCCGGGACCCGCCGACTCCTCGAGCGGTGCATGGCCGGCGCGGCCGCCGCCACGCTGATGGGCTCGTTCCTGCGCGGCGACCGCACCGCCGTCCCCGGTCTGCGCGCCCACCTCACCCGTCCCCCGCTGCCGTCTTGAGGTACCGGTAGGCGAGTGACGCGCTGATCCCGACCTCGGCGGCCGCGCCCGGCGCCCTCGCGCCGGCCTCGACGAGCGCCCGGACCCGGGCCCGCCGGTCCTCGGCCAGGACCTGCTGCGGGGTCCGCGGCTCGACCCGCCACTGCGCCCACCACCCGGGCAGCGACGGGCCGTGCCACCGCCGGGTCCAGCCGGCCATCACCGCGACCCCGTCCCGCTCCGCGTCGACCCGGTAGGCCAGCAACCGCTCCCCGGACACCCCGAGCACCGCAGCCGCGGCTGGGGTGTCCACCCACCCCGCATCGGCCAGCGGATCACCCACGACGGCCGGATCCGGGCCGTGATCGCGGCAGATCGCCCGTACCCGCTCTGAGTTCACGCCCAGCACCGCCGACAGGTCCACCACCCGGACACCCCATCCGCGGGCCCGCACCAGCAACCCGGCCAGCCGCGTCCAGTCCCGGCTCCGCCGGGCCTCAGCGAACTGCGCGATCAGGTCGTCCCGGTCCCCGGCGGTCAGCTCACCCGGCCGCGGCCCGCCCGACCCGACCGGCCCATTCGGCTTGAGCGGTCCGGTCATCGCCGGTCGACACCCCCGGTGCCCCGCCCCGGCAACCCGGCCGCCGGCCGCGGCCGGTTGCCGTGCTGAGGTTCGGTGAACACCTGCAGGGGCAGGCAGTCGATGATCGTCGCGCGCCGACCGGACCGGACCGCGTCCCGCGCCAGCACCCCCGCGTCCGCGCGTGCGGTGGCCTCCTCCGCGTACACACCGACCAGGTCCTCCTCGTCCCACACCGCCCACACCGCCACCGGCACCCGCGCCGGCACAGCCGGCCGGGACTGATCGACGTCCCGGGTCGGCACCAGCCGCCGCGGCCGCACCGGCTCCCCCACGCCCCCGCCCGGCGCCCGGCCACGCCGCGGGGTGCGGGCGGCGGCGAGCTCGGCGGCCTGCTCGGCGAGCTGGTCGACGGTGGGGATCCCGGGCAGGTCCAGGCTCAGCTGCCCCGGCAACTGCGAAACCACCCGCAACCGGCGCCCAGCGGTCGTGGTCATCGCTGGTCTCCCGTGTCGTCGGCGGCGCGCAGGTTCCGGGCGACGGTGGACTTCGTCAACCCCAGCTCGGTGGCGATCGCGCCCAGGCTCATCGGCGGGGTCTGGGCGCGCATCGCCCGCGCGAGGCGCAGCTTCGCCTCGGTCATCGTCCGGGGCCGGCCACCGACCCGACCCCGGGCTCGCGCCGCCGCCAACCCTGCCAGGGTCCGGTCCCGGATCAGCTGCCGCTCGAACTCCGCGAGCGCCCCGAACAGATGGAACACCAACCGGCCACCCGCGGTCGTGGTGTCGATCGCCTCCGTCACCGACCGGAACCCCACCTTCCGGTCGGCGAGCGCGGTGACCGTGTCGATCAGGTGCGGCAGGGACCGGCCCAACCGGTCCAACCGCCACACCACCAACGTGTCCCCCGACCGCACGTGATCCAGGGCCGCCGCCAGCTGCGGCCGGTCCTCCCGGCTCCCGGACGCGTGATCGGTGAACACCCGCACACACCCCGCCACCTCGAGAGCGTCCAACTGCAACGCGGGGTCCTGCTCCGCCGTGCTCACCCGCACGTACCCCACCAGATGCCCGACGGGCTTGGGCTTCCGCGCCGCCGGCCGCTTCCGTGCGGTGTTTCGCGCTGCTGGGACAGACGGGGCAGCCGGGTCCACGACGGCCGTCCGCGAGCGCCGGGGAGCTGCCGCGGTCACCACCCCTGCACCGTACCGAAAAGGTGACAGGTTCTAATCGAGACACGCGTGCGTTCGAGAAGTGGGATGCCACTGGTCGACTAGCGGTCAGTTGCTGCAGGCGGTCGGGGGGCGGGTGTGATCCCCCGACCGTTGGCCCAGTCGGTGATCGTCTGCGCGGCCCGATGCGGGTCCCAACCATGTAGGGAGAACTGGTCGGCTGCGATCCGGCCGTCCTGGTAGAGGAGGGCCAGGTCGGACACGCCGTCCGCGCTCAACATCTCAGACCCGAGCCGGGCCGCAGCCGATACGAGTCCCGTTGCGTGGTCAGACGCTGAGTCGAGTGGCGTCGCGACCTCGGTCGGTGGTGTGTCGTCGACCCGAGCAGTGGGGAGGAGGTCGTCCGCTGTGTCGCCGCCGAGCCCTCCGTACGCCGAGTCCACTCTGACCGGCATCCAGTAGTCGTCCGGGTTGGTGCGGCGCGGTACGCGCTCTGGGTGCCGCGGTGCACGAGTCACGTCGGGGAACTCCGTCAGGAGAAGCCGTGCGGCGATCAACGCGTCTCCGGCACCACCTGACCGGGGCACGTGCGCGATCGCCCGCTCGAGCACCGCTAGCAGCGTGACCTCAACCATCACCTGATCAACCACAAGGACATTCGCGTCGACGTCCCGGCCCTGCACCGACATCGCCGCGAAGACGGCTCCGTCGCTGACGTGGACTTCGAGCCGCGCGGTTCTGCTGTCCTCCCGCTGTAGGCGGTCGGTGACCACTACCCGTCCCTGCTTCACCGTCGGGTGCCCACCGGACCCGGTCCGGGTCAGAGCGAAGTGCAGAGTCGTGCGCGCGAGCGCGGTGTCCGCTGTGGCGATCCGCTCGACGAGCGGCCCGCTGATCCACTCGGGTACGGCGTCAGCGGGGAGGACGGCGAGCGCGACCCACACTTGACCCCAGCTGCGATCGAGATGTTCCTCGCCCTGCTTGAGCACCTCGCGCACCCGGTCCGCCTGCGTGCGTCCTAGCTGGAAGCGGTCGCGGTAGCGGGTCGCGACGTCGGTCTCGCTGAGGTAGGCGGTCGTCCGCCCGCGGCGGATCGGGTAGAGCAGTTCAGGTTGGTTGGGGCGGTGCACACAGTGGGGCGCCCAAGCGCTGCGCGGCACGAGCACCAGCGCGACGTAGCCAGCCGGGGCCCCATCACCGCCAACGGTTTGGAGGGTCCGGACGCGGACACCAAGGAGCGGCGGGGCGACCCGTCTGCCCAGGGTCTCAGTGACCTGCTCCTCCGCCGGCGCGTCGGCGAGCGGGGCCAACCCGGACGCGCGCGCGTGAGTGTCCTCCGAGACACCGACGACCAGTACCCCGCCACCAGCGTTCGCCAGCGCCACACAGTCCTTCGCGAACTCGTGCCGTCCGGCCTCCTTCACCGGCCCCGGCGCGGCTGGGTTCCACCACCACTTCTGCTTGAAGTCGAGGTCCTCCGCCTCGACGACGCTCTGCGCAACCAACCGCTTCAGACCGAGCCGCAACGTTGCATCGTCGACGTCCTCGATCGAGTCCGTCAGGCCGAGCAGGCTCTCCACGCGTGCCAACCGCAACCCCATCGGGACACTGTCTCGGATACAGCGACGTCTCGGGGTACCAAAAACATCTGGGCGAGAGCTTTCCGCGTAGCAGGTTGCGACACGGCTTTCGGTACGGCTGCGGTCAGCGTGTCGCCGTACCACCACCGGCGTCCCGTTAACGGTCGGTTTCAGTACGCGGTTGGCTGGCATAGCCGGCGTTGTACCGAACGTCGGTCCGCTCCCGAACGGGCGCCGACGTGGCCCGGGGAACGGTGGGTTTTCGGACCGACCACCGCCACGGGCGTTTGGGTCACGCCGTTTGGCGGTAGCGGTCGAGGGCGGTGGTGAGGGCGTCGGGGAAGCCGGTGCCGCCGTGGCCGGCGTCCTCGAGAACGACGAGGTGGCTGCCGGGCCAGGCGCGGTGCAGGGCTAGTGCGGTGTCCAGGGGTCCGGAGATGTCGTGGCGGCCGTGGACCAGGGTTGCTGGGATCCCGGCGAGCCGCGGCATCCCGGCGAGCAGCTCCCCGTCGGGCAGGAAGTGGTGGTGGGCCCAGTAGTGGGTGACCAGCCGGGTGAACCGTTCGGCGAAGGCCGGGTCGGCGTAGCGGGCGCTGGGTGCGAAGCCGGGCATCAGGGAGACGTGGACGTCCTCCCACGCGCACCACGCGGCGGCGGCGCGGCGCCGTGCGGCCGGATCGTGGTCGCGCAGGAGACGGGCGTAGGCGGCAGGCAGGTCCCCATCGCGCTGGTCTGCGGGGACGGGGGCGGTGAACTGTTCGTATTCGGTGGGGAAGATCCGGCCCATGTCCCGGGTCATCCAGGCGACTTCGCGGCGGCTCCCGCTGGTGACGGCGCCGAGGACCATGGCGCGGACCCGGTCGGGGTGACGTTGGGCGTAGGCGAGCCCGAGGGTGACGCCCCAGCTGATCCCCAGGACCACCCACCGGTCGATGCGCAGATGGGTGCGGAGCGCTTCGAGGTCGGCGATGAGGTGGTCGGTGGTGTTGTGCGCGAGGTCCGCGTCGGGCCCGTCGGCCAGCGGGCGGCTGCGCCCGCAGCCGCGCTGGTCGAACAGCACCGCCCGGTAGCCGGCGGGGTCGAAGTAGCCGCGTGCGAAGGGGGCTGACCCGCTGCCG
>JAABUN010002848.1_pt1 | contig 28925 bp, 35 predicted proteins | sample 5559311 | NCBI WGS metagenome assembly JAABUN01 (sample SAMN10711877, study PRJNA513370) | rock metagenome | isolation source: Antarctica rocks | place: Antarctica: Victoria Land, Siegfried Peak sud | reverse complement strand
GCTCGGACGGCTACGTGGCCGACCGGAGCTGCTGAGGAAGTTAGTGCCGGGGAGCCTGTAGCTCAGCGTCGTCTGTTGCGTTTGCGCGCGGTGCGCTCTGCCTTGCGGCGCTGGGCGCGCTGCTTGGGCGCCGGCGATCCGCCCGCCGGGCGCCGCCCTGCGCTGTCGGCCATGCGGTCGGCGGCGGGCCCGACGATCGCGTCGCGCTGCTCGCGGGGTCGGGCGTTGAAGTCTGTCGTCCAGGCGTCGAGCGCGCCCGGCGCGCCCGGATCGACCCCCTCGGCGAGCATCTGCATGACCATCGCCTTGGCCGGGTCCCACTCAGAGCTGTCGCGGGTCCGCTCGCGGAACTCTTCGCGCAGGGTCTCGCAGGCCTCCATGAGCTGCTCGAGTGGTTCGCCGGAGAGGCTGCCGCGAGTGTCGAGGAACCCCAAGAACGCGCAGACGCACTCGGGGACCGCGTCCAGCGTCTCCTCGTCGACCGAGACCTTGCGCGGGAAGTAGTCGAGCAGGTACTCGCGCAGATCCCCCTGCGTCCAGCGGCCCAGGCGGCCGTCGTCGTAGCCGCCCTTCCACTCGAGCATCGACGACGCGACGAAATCGCCATGCCGCCAGACCACCCCGGCCGGCGGGAACGTTGCCTTGGCGTGCCCCTCGAGCTCGTCCAACAGCGTCTCCATCACCCGGTGAAAGCCCTCCTCGTCCACCGCCGCGTCGACGATCAGCTCCTCGTCGTCCTCCTCCCACGGCGCCAGCACCGCGGGCCGTGCCAGACGGGCGGGATCCCCGGTGAGCGCACGCGACACGATCGGCAACGCCGGCCCGGCCTCGGCCCCGAGCGCGCTCTCCGCGTCGACCGCGCGCTGGGCAGCGGCGACGACGAGCACGGCCAGCTCGTCGGGCGCGATCGGCTCGGGCGGAGCTCCGCCGTCGACGCCGCGCATCAGGTCGCGCGTGTCGGCGACCGGCGCCGGCGGCGTGAGCGCGCACTCGACGAGCGCGCCGCCGGTGTCCTGGTGCTCGATCGCGAGTATCGCCGCCTGGGCGTCTTGCCCACTGGGCCGCCGCAGCAGCGCGACGAGCAGCTCGGCGCCGGGGCCCTCGATCCGCACGACCTCGTCGACGGCGAGCGTCCCGACCCCGACCGCGCCGCGCGAGACGATCCCCTCGCCGGCGAGGCGCTCGGCGCCCGCCCGCCCCCGCGCGGCGAGCGGCTCGGCGGCGACCACGGCGAGCGCCGCCAACACCCCCGCGGCGTCGGGGTCGCGGCGCGCCTCGATCGCCGCGAGGACCGCGGACACGACCTCCTCTGGCATCTCGGGCTGCTCCAGCGCGAGCACGAGCATGGCGGCGAGGTGCTCCAGCTCGGCGGGATCGTCGAGCGGCGCCGCGTCGTCGAGCATGGCGACGAACGACGGAACGATCTGCTCGTGCAAAATCTCGCGCTGGGCTTCGCTGACGTCGGATGGCATGGCGCGAGCGTAGGCGCCCGCCCGGCTGACTCGTACCCCACCCTCCGCGGGGCGACAGCCGAGCGCCGGCCGGCGATGATCTACCCTTCGGGGTCCGGCGGATCGCCCACTCGGCCGACGGCGCATCGCGCGACGTAGCCGGGCCCTCGGGTCCGGTGGCCGGGAGTGTCAAGCCGCCCAGGCAGACACACGAGTCCTGGGACGTAGGAAGTAAGTGGCGATCGCTGATCCGGGGAATCGGTCCCCGCCCGGCTCACGAGCAGGGCGGGGCCGATATCTACTGTCGACTCCGGGCGCTTGCCTCTTCACCGGCACGGACCGGAAGTCCTGCTTCAGCGGCGGCCACCGCCGAACAGCGACAGGAAGAACAGGAAGATGTTGAACACATCGAGGAAGATCCCCGCCGCGATCGGCACGGACGACTCCATGCCCGAGCGGCGCAGCCGGTTGAAGTCGAGCACCGTGTAGCCGCCGAAGATCAGCAGCCCGAGCACGGCGTAGATGATGTTGCCGCCCGGGATCGCCACGAACAGCATCACGATCCCGAACAGGATGAGCCCGAGCAGCGCGAAGAAGAAGTAGCGGTAGTAGGCGGAGAGGTCGCGCCGCGTGGCGTAGCCCGCCGTTCCCAGCGCGCCCACGAAGAGCCCGGTCGCGCCCGCCGACTGCCAGAGCGCGGACGGCTCGGCCTGGGCGTAGGAGTTGAGCACCGGCCCGACGGCCACGCCGAGGGCGAGCCCGACCCCGAAGAGCAGCGCGATGGCGAGCTGCTCGTGCCCGCGCGCAGCGGCGAACTGGAGGCCGAACAGCGCCCCGAAGGCCACGAGGAACAGCAGGAGCCCGGTGCCGCCCGACAGGTTCCGACCCAGGTACGCGCCGCCCGCCGCGAAGGCAACGGTGACGGCGACGAGGCCCATGGTCTGGCCGAACACGGCCCGGGTGTCGTCACGGCTGAGGGCGCGGCCTCCGGCGAGGTCGCCACCGACGGATTGACTGCGAAACGAGGACATGGTGGAAGTATGCCGCGCGGAGCCCGAGGTTTCGAGAACCTAGAAGCCCGGCGGGTTGCGGTCCTTGATGTTCACGCCGAGCCCCTTCGCGGCGCCGGCGATCCCGGTGAGCCCTCCCCCGGCGCCGAGCAGCGACGCGGGGTTCAGCGCGCCGCCCTTGAGCCTCGAGGCCAGATCCTTGAGCTTCGCCCCGGCGGAGTCGAGCTTGTCGACGAGCGGTCTCAGCGTGTCGGACGCCAGCGCGTCCTTGCGAGCCACCTTGAGCTCGTGGTATGCGAACAGGCCGGCCGCGCCGGCCTTGACGAACGCCGTCTTGCGTCCGGGCGCGCCCTTCTTGAAGGTCCCCGCCTTGTAGGGCTTGAGGATGTAGCGGTGGAAGGCCCCGAACGCGAGCCCGGCATGGAGCAGGAACTTCGTCTTGGCGAAGTGGATGTCGGGAACCGTGCGGGTCTTCCCGTTCTCGGTGACGACCTTCGTGGAGTTGCCGCAGCCCGCCAGAGCGGCTGTGGTGCCGCCACCGAGAGCAAGGGCACAGAGCAGGGTGACGAGGAAGCGCATCACGCGACCCTAGTGCCGGTCGAGCGCCGGCAGACCGTCGATCGAGCGGGCGTTGCTCTCCGCCCGGCGCCGGGCCAGCGCGCCGGGCCCGCCGACCCGCAGCCGCTTCTCCGCCGACAGCCGGTAGTGCTCGCGCTCGCCGACATGCTCCATGAGGGGCACGCCGTACCCGCAGGACTCCGCGATCCGCTCCAGCTCGATCCGCACGACCGAGCGCACCGCCTCCGGCGGCCCGAGCGCGGCTTCGGCGAAGGCGCCGAGCAGCCCGGCGTGACGGGCGTCGTCGGGGAAGACGACGTCCCCGCGGCCGTACAGGCGCAGGATCCGCGGCGGCCCCGAGAAGGCGCACAGCATCACGACGATCCGGCCGTTCTCGCGCAGGTGGGACACGGTCTCCGCCCCCGACCCGCCGAAGTCCACGTAGGCCACCGCGTGGGGCCCGAGCACCCGCAGCGTGTCGATCGGCCCCTTGGGCGAGACGTTCACGTGGCCGTCGTCGCCGCGCGGGCGGTGGCCACGAAGAACATGGCCTGGCGGCCGATCCAGGCCTCGAGCCGCGCATCGATCTCTTGCAGGACCTTCATGCATCCCACCGTATCCAGGTCCACCTTGCCCGGGACGGGGACGACGCCGGCCTACGGAAGCCGTTTCGCGCGCCGGTGGGCCTGGTACACGCAGGTCATGCTCGACCCCGAACGCGTCGCCGAGATCGAAGGCAAGCCTGTCGTCGACTCCGACGGCACCGACATCGGCACGGTGGCCGACGTCTACCTGAACTCCTCCGACGACCGGCCGGCGTGGGTCGCCGTGGAGACCGAGGACACCCGCGTGCTCGCTCCCCTCGACGGTGCCCGGTACGAGGACGAGACGCTCGTAGTCGACCACCCCGCCGACCTCGTGCTCGACGCACCCGCGGCCGCCGGCGAGGGTGGCGTGCTCGCCCCCGAGGAGGAGCAGGCCCTCTACGCCCACTACGGGCTGCACGACTCGGCCCTGCGCGAGGACACCGGCCGCCCGGCCAACCTCGACGCGACGCCGTAGCGCGGCCCCGTCTTCGCCCCGCGGGCTGCCTAGACTCCCGCCCCCTCATGGCGAAGGCGAAGCCCCGGCCCGTCCGCATCGAGCAGCGCGGCGCGTTCGCCGCGATGCAGAAGCTCGAAACCCGCTCGAGTGAGCAGCTCGAGGCCGAGACCCGCTTCAAGGCGGCCGCCCAGGCGATCCTCGGCGCCCGCGCCGCCGAGCGCTACGACGCGAAGGCGGCCCGGGCGCACTTCCAGAAGTCCATCGCCGCCGCCCGTCCGCAGGAGCGCATGCAGCTCCGGCGCATGGCCGACGCCTCGCTCGCCCTCGCCGAGCGTCGCGCCGGGGACCTCAAGCAGGCCGTGGAGCGCCTGGGCCAGGAGCCGCCCTCCTCGCGCCAGCTCCTGGGCCTGCGGATCATGGGCCTCGTCGCCCCGCCGCCGTCGGCCGGGCGCCTCGCGCGCGCCCGCGGGGTACTCGCCCTCCTCGGGGCGGTCGTCGTCCTCCTCGCCCTCGGGCTGGGGATCGTCGAGCTCGTCTCCCTGCCCTTCGGCGGCGTCTCGCTCGGCGGCGGGATCTTCCTGGGGATCCTCGTCGTGCTGATCGCCCTCGGGGTGCTCGTCTTCCTCGGACGGCGCAAGCAGCGCCGGCTGACCCGGGAGCGGGCCGAGGCCACCGCCGAGCGGGCGGCCGGCGCCCGCTAACGGCTGCTGATCCGCGCGGAGTCGATGACGACGGGGTCCTCAGGGACGCCGTCGCCCGCGGGGTTCGTGGGGATGGAGCCGATCCTCGTGGCGACGCCGATCCCCTTCACGACCCTGCCCAGCACGGCGTAGTCCGGGGTCAGGCCGGCCGAGACCGTCGCGTCCTTCGCCGTGACGATGAAGAACTGCGAGCCCGCGGTCCCGCGCGCCTCGGGTCCCGCCTTCGCCATCGCCACCGTCCCGCGCGTGTAGTGGACCGAGCGCCGCGGCGGCTCGACGGTCTTGTAGCCCGGGCCGCCGGTGCCGTCGCCGCGCGGATCGCCGCCCTGGACCACGAAGCCCTGCACGACGCGCTGGAAGGAGAGGCCGTCGTAGAAGCCCTTGCGGGCCAGGGAGGCGAAAGAGGCACTGGTCTTCGGAGAGCCCTTGACGTCGAGGCGGATGACGATCGTGCCGCAGCTCGTCTTCAACGTCGCGGTCCAGGTCTTCCCGGGATCCAGACGGGCGCGGGGCGGCCGGAGGGCCTTGACGCGCTTGGCCCCGGGCCTGGCGACCACGCGACAGCCCGAGGCGGTCCGCGCCGGCGCCTTGGCGGCCTGCGTCCTCGCCTTGGGCGGCGCGGAGGCCTGCTTCTTCTCCGTCGCCGAGCCGCAGGCCGCGAGCACCACGGCGAGCACGCCAAGGACCGCGAGGAGACGCCGCACGGCGGGTCAGGATAGGGGGCGCCGGAGGCGGGTCCCCACTCGCGAATAGCGACACATACTCCGGCGTGGTCCTCCCTAGCCTCCCGGCCCCGATGGCTTCCCGCCGCGTCCGCCTCATCGTCAACCCCTCCGCCGGCGGCGGGCGGGCGGCGCGGGTCCTGCCCGAGGTCCAGGACGCACTGCGCGCGCACGGCGTGGTCGCCGTCACTTCGCCAACCCGAAGCCTCGAGCACGCCCGTGAGCTCGCGCGGGAGGCGGCCGCCGAGGGCGAGGTGGCCGCCGCCCTCGGCGGGGACGGGCTGGCGGGCGCGGTCGCGGGAGCCCTCATCGGGACGGACGGCGTGCTCGGGGTCCTGCCCGGCGGTCGCGGTAACGACCTCGCCCGCGTCCTCGGGATCCCCCGCCGGCCGCGGGAGGCCGCCGACGTGCTCGCCCGGGGGGCCGAGCGCCCCCTCGACCTCGCCGAGGTCGACGGCGCGCCCTACTGCGGAATCGCCTCCTGCGGCTTTGACTCCCACGTGAATCGCATCGCGAACGCCGCCCCGGTGCGCCTGGGCCACCTCGTCTACCTCTACGGCGCGCTCCGCGTCCTGGCCGCGTGGACCCCGGCGCGCTTCTCCCTCGAGCTCGACGGCGAGGCCGTAGAGGTCACCGGCTACGCGGTCGCGGCGGCGAACTCGGGCACGTACGGCGGGGGGATGCGCCTCGCCCCGGACGCCCGGCTCGACGACGGCCTGCTCGACGTGGTGACCACCGGCGACGTCTCCAAGCGCCGTTTCCTGGCCCAGCTCCCGAAGGTCTTCCGCGGTACGCACGTGAACAACCCCGAGGTGGTCGTCGCCCGCGCACGGGAGCTCCGCATCGCCGCGGATCGCCCCTTCACCGTCTACGCGGACGGCGACCCGATCGGCGATCTGCCGGTCACCGTCCGCGCGCTGCCCGCAGCCGTCCGCGTGATCGCCCCGTGAGGCTGCTGGGCGCGAAGCTCGCCCTCGCGCGGGCCGTCGGGGTGCTCGCGCGCCGGGCGGGCCGCGGCGGGACGAGCCTGCCGGGCAAGGTCCTGCTGCGGATGGAGCCGGGGGCGCTCGAGGCCCTGGCCGGGCGCCTGGAGAACGGCGCCGCGGTGATCTCGGCCACGAACGGCAAGACGACGACGGCCGGGATGGCCGCGGAGATCCTCGGGCGGGCGGGGCACGTTCTCGTCCACAACCGCGCGGGGGCGAACATGGCCGGCGGGGTGGCCTCCGCCCTGCTCGACGCCGCCCAGGTGGGCGGAGGCGGGATCCGGACGGCGGGCGACCTCGGGCTCTTCGAGGTCGACGAGTTCTGGCTCGAGGAGGTGACGACCGCGCTGCGGCCCCGGGCGCTCCTGCTCGGCAACCTCTTTCGTGACCAGCTCGACCGCTACGGAGAGCTCGACTCGATCGCCGAGCGGTGGAGGCGCGTGGCGAGCACCCGCCCGTCCGGCTCCGCCCTCCTGCTCAACGCCGACGATCCTGCCGTGGCCGACCTCGGTCGTGGCCAGGAGGACGTGACGTACTTCGGGGTGGAGGATCCGGGCGTGGCCCTGCCCGGCATGCAGCACGCCGCCGACGCCAAGCACTGCCGTAACTGCGGCCACGCCTACGTCTACGCCGTGGTCTTCCTCGCCCATCTCGGGCACTACCACTGCCCGAGCTGCGGGCGGATGCGGCCGGCGCCGACCGTCGCCGCCGAGCGTGTCGTGCTCCACGGCACGCGCTCGGCCGAGCTCACCCTCCGCGCGTCCGGGCAACGGGTGGACGTCGCCCTCCCCCTTCCCGGGCTCTACAACGTCTACAACGCGCTCGCGGCCGCGGCCCTCGCCCTGTCGCTCGGGGCGACGCTCGAGCAGGTCCGGGCCGGCCTCGAGGGCGTCTCGGCGGCCTTCGGGCGCGCGGAGACCGTGGCCGTCGCCGGGCGTCCGCTCCAGATCCTCCTCGTCAAGAACCCCGCGGGGGCCAACGAGGTGCTGCGAACCCTCGCGCTCGAGGGCGAGGAGCTCGAGCTCCTCGGGATCCTGAACGATCAGATCGCCGACGGTCGCGACGTCTCCTGGGTGTGGGACGCCGACTGGGAGGTGCTCGCCGGCCGCATCGCGCGCGTGACGTGCGCGGGCACGCGCGCCGGCGAGCTCGCCCTGCGGCTGAAGTACGCCGGGATTCCCCCCGAGCGCCTCCACGTCGTGCCCGAGGTGTCCGCGGCGCTCGACGCGGCCGTGGGCGCGGACGGGGCGGGGACCGTACACGCCCTGCCGACCTACACGGCGCTGCTCGCGCTGCGCGACGAGCTCGCGCGCCGCGGCCTCGCACCGCGCTGGAGCGAGGCATGACGGCGGATGTCGTGGCCTGGCACGACCTGGAGTGCGGGGGCTACACCGCCGACCTGCGCCTCTGGCGTGAGCTGGCGGCGGAGGCCGGCGGCTCCATCCTCGACGTCGGCGCGGGGACCGGGCGCGTCGCGCTGGACCTCGCGCGAGCAGGACACGAGCTCATCGCGCTCGACTCCGAGGCGGCGGTCCTGAGCGTTCTGGAGGAGCGCGCCGCGGACCTGCGGGTCCGCACAATGCACGCCGACGCCCGGGACTTCGAGCTCGGGGAGGAGCTCGCGCTCGTCCTGGTGCCCATGCAGACCGTGCAGCTCCTGGGCGGGCCGGAGGGTCGTGCGCGCTTCCTCGCGCGCGTAGCCATCCACCTACGCCCGGGCGGGCTCCTCGCCGCCGCGCTGGCCACCGATCTGGAGGCCTTCGGGCCCTCCGACCCACTGCCCTCGCCCGATGCCGGCGGCGGGCTCACCTCCCAGCCCGTCGCCCTGCGCGAGGGTCTGACCGCATGGACGATCGAGCGCGTTCGTTCCGACGGCGGCGAGGAGGCGCGCGACGAGATCTCGCTCGACCGCGTCTCGGCCGCCGGGCTCGAGGCCGAGGGCGCCCGCCACGGGCTCGTCCCGCGCCCCCGCCGCCGGATCCCCGCGACCGCCCAGCACGTCGGCGCCGAGGTCGTGATCCTCGCCCGTGCCTGAGCCTCGCACCCTGCGTGTCTGCGCGCTCTACCCCGAGCTCATGAACATCTACGCCGACCGGGGCAACCTCCTCTTCCTGCGCCGGCGCTGCGAGTGGCGGGGACTGGGCTTCTCGCTGTCCGGCGTGACCCTCGGCGACGACCTCGACCCGGACAGCGCCGACCTGTTCTACCTCGGCGGCGGGCAGGACTCCGACCAGCGCCGGTGCGCGCTCGACCTCGCCGAGACCAAGCGCGCCGCGCTGCATGAAGCGGCCGTGGCGGGCAAGACGGTCCTCGCGGTCTGCGGGGGGTACCAGCTCCTCGGCCACTCCTACGTCCTCGGGGACGAGGAGCTCCCGGGCGCAGGCCTCGTCGACCTGCGCACGGTCCGCGAGGACGGGCCGCGGCTCATCGGCAACGTCGCCATCGCGGTGGACCTCGACGGCCGCCGGGAGGTGCTCGCGGGCTTCGAGAACCACGGGGGACGGACGCACCTCGGGCCCGGCGAGCGGCCGCTGGGCCGCGTGCTCGCCGGCCACGGCAACAACGGGGCCGACGGGCACGAGGGCGTCCGTCGCGACGGGGTGATCGGGACCTACCTGCACGGCCCACTGCTGCCCAAGAACGCCCGCTTCGCCGACTGGCTGATCGCCCGCTCGACGGGCGGCGCGCCGCTCACGTCGCTGGACGACGAACTGGAGCAGCGGGCGCACGCCGAGGCACGCCGGGCCGCCGGCGTATAGGATTAGATCTCTCTCAGGGAGGGACCCTTTCTCGTGACACCGTCTCACACCGCCCAGCCCGAGGGGCAGTCCGCCTCCGGTTCTTCGACCGCCGCCGAGCTGGAGTTCCGCGAGGTCACGAAGCGCTACCCCGGCGCCGAGCGCCCCGCGGTCGACGCACTCTCGCTGACGGTCCCGGCCGGGAATATCTGCGTGCTCGTGGGTCCCTCGGGCTGCGGCAAGACGACCGCCATGCGGATGGTCAACCGCCTGATCGACATCACCTCGGGGGACATCCTGCTCGGCGGGCGGTCGGTCAAGGACCGCGCGCCGGCCGAGCTGCGCCGCTCGATCGGCTACGCCATCCAGCAGATCGGCCTCTTCCCCCACCAGACCATCGGGGACAACATCGCGGCCGTCCCCCGCCTGCTCGGATGGGACAAGGACCGCATCCACGCCCGGGTCGACGAGCTCATCCAGCTCATCTCCCTCGACGCCGACGTGCGCGACCGCTACCCCGCCCAGCTCTCCGGCGGTCAGCGCCAGCGGGTGGGCGTGGCCCGCGCCCTGGCCGCCGACCCGCCCGTCCTGCTCATGGACGAGCCCTTCGGCGCCATCGACCCCATCAACCGCGAGCGCCTCCAGAACGAGTTCCTGCGCCTCCAGCGCGAGATCCGCAAGACGATCGTCTTCGTCACCCACGACATCGACGAGGCGATCAAGATGGGCGACCGCATCGCCGTGCTCAAGACGGGCGGTCACCTCGCCCAGTACGCCCCCCCCGCCGAGCTGCTGATGTCGCCCGCCGACGACTTCGTCGAGCAGTTCGTGGGCGCCGACCGGGCGCTCAAGCGCCTCGCGCTCCAGCGCGTGCGCGACATCGACCTCTGGACCGCGGCCCTCGCCCGCCCGGGCGACCTCGCGGAGGGCATCCGCCGCAAGGTGGCCGACGCCGACCTCCACCTCGCGCTCATGGTCGACGCCGACGGCCGGCCGCAGGGCTGGGTGTCCGAGCGCGACCTCGCCGCGGCCGGTGAGCGCATCCCCGAGAAGCCGTCGTCTTCGGCGCTCCCGTTCATCGACCTCGACGACGTCCTGCGCGACGCGCTCGGCCGCCTGCTCGACTCCGAGATGCGCTACGCCCCGGTGGTCGACGGCGCGGGCCGGGTGACCGGGGTCCTGTCCATCGACGTGATCTCCCACGCGCTCCACGTTCCGCCCGAGGAGACCCGGTCGAGCACCGAGCTCGTCGCCGACGCCGAATGATCGACGTCCTCCTCGCGCAGGGCAGCGGGTTCTTCCAGAAGCGCACGGGCGCGGGCTGCGTCGCCGAGAACGGCTTCTGCCCGAGCTGGATCGCCGACAACATCAACAAGTACTGGACGCCGCTGGGCCAGCACGTCTTCCTCACGGTGACCGCCGTGGCGATCGGCTTCGGCATCGCCTTCGTGCTGTCGCTGATCGCCCACCGCCAGCGCTGGCTCACAGGGCCGATCACCGGGGTGACGGGAGCGCTCTACACCGTCCCGAGCGTCGCGGCGTTCTTCCTGCTCATCCCCGTCAGCGGGCGCGGCAACCTCACCGCGGAGATCGCGCTGGTCTCCTACACGCTGCTCATCCTCTTCCGGAACATCACCGCCGGCCTGCGCAACGTGCCCGAGGACGTCATCGACGCGGCGCGGGGGATGGGGCTGACCCCCAACCAGATCCTCCGGCGTATCGAGCTGCCCCTGGCCATGCCGGAGATCCTCGCCGGCCTGCGCATCGCCTTCACCACGACCGTGGGACTGGCCACACTCGCGTTCTTCGCGGGCGGGAGCGGACTCGGTGAGCAGATCTACTCCGAGAAGGCGGGCACGGGCGGGATCTTCTTCAAGTCCAACGTAGTCGTCGCGGGCGGACTCGCCGTCCTGCTCGCGGCCGTCGGCGACCTGGTCTTCCTGAGCATCCAGCGCTTCGCGCTGCCGTGGCGGCGGGCCACGGCGACATGAGCGCGCTGCTCCTCGCGCAGGCCGGCGGCGCGCTCGGCTGCGGTCCCGGGCCCCAGCACGCCAGCACGTTCTCCGACGCGTTCCAGCTCATCGCCAAGGAGCGCGAGTCGATCTCCGGCGGGGTATGCATCGGCGGCCTGAGCGAGTTCGGCGACCTGGCGCTGCGTCACCTCGGTGTCTCGCTCCTCGCGATGGCCGTCGCAGCGGCCATCGCCCTGCCCACCGCCCTCTGGCTGGGGCACATCGGACGGGGTGAGTTCCTCGCGGTGACGGTCTCGAACGTCGGGCGCGCGGTGCCGAGCCTCGCGCTGCTCGCGTTCTTCGTCGCCTTCCTCGGCCTCGGCCTTCCCAACGTCGTGGCCGTGCTCGCCCTGCTGGCGATCCCCCCCATCCTGACCAACACCTACGTCGGGGTCCGGCAGGTGTCCTCCGAGACGGTCGATGCGGCCCGTGGTCAGGGGTACACCGAGACACAGATCGTGCGCCGGGTCGAGTTCCCGCTCGCGCTACCGCTCATCTTCGCGGGCCTGCGCACCTCGGCGGTGGCAGTGGTCGCTACCGCCACGATCACCCCGCTGGCGAACGTCCAGTCGCTGGGCACGCCGATCCTCGAACCCCAGACCTACGGCTTCTCGGGGCAGATCGCCGCCGCGATCGTTGTCGCGGCGATCACCCTCGCCACCGACGGAGGGATCAGTGCGCTCGGCCGCGCGCTCACGCCCAAGGGACTCAAGGTCATGGCCCGCCCCACGGCCCAGCGGCGGCTCACTCTTCCCTTCATCCACCGAAGCAGAATGGAGACCAGATGAAGAAGCACGCGCGCGTGCTCACCGCGTTGCTGGCCGTGCTCGTACTCGGGCTGACGCTCGCGGCGTGCGGCTCGAGCGACAGCGGCTCGAGCAGCAGCGGCAGCAGCAAGAAGTCCGGGTCGAGCGGCGACTCGGGCAGCAGCGGCAAGCTCATCAAGAAGGACGCGGCCAACGCGAGCAAGAGCCTGACCATCGGCTCGAAGAACTTCGCCGAGCAGTTCATCCTCGGGGAGATCTATTCCCAAGCCCTCGAGGCCGCGGGCTTCAAGGTCAAGAAGTCGCTCGACCTCGGCTCGGAGCAGATCGCCTTCAAGGCGCTCAAGGGCGGGCAGATCGACGCCTACCCGGAGTACACGGGCACGGCGCTGACCTCGTTCTACCGAGTGAAGACCGACAAGATCCCGCGCGACAAGGACAAGGCCTACCAGGAGCTCGTGACCAAGCTGAAGGGCGACGGGATCACCGGGCTCCCCCAGACGCCGTTCCAGGACACGTTCGTCGTCACCTCAACGAAGGCCGAGGCGAAGAAGCTCGGCAACCCGAAGACGATCTCGGAGCTGGCGAAGAAGGCCGGCTCGAAGGTGTCAATTTCCGGCTTCCCCGAGTGTCGTCAGCGCACGGACTGCCTACTCGGCCTGAAGAACATCTACGGCTGGACGCCGAAGTTCGTCTCCTCGCAGGGCAAGTACGCGGACCTCAACGGCGGCCAAGCCAACCTCACGTTCGGTTTCGGCACGGACGGCGAGCTCGCGCTGAACAAGTACGCGACGTACGCGGACGACAAGAACCTCTTCCCGCCCTTCTACGTCACGTTCCTGATCAAGGACTCGTCGCTGAAGAAGCTCGGGCCCGAGGGCCAGAAGGTCATCGAGGCGGTCCAGAAGCCCATGACCGAGCGCGTCTTCCAGGAGCTCAACTCCCGCGTGACCCTCGACAAGCAGGAGCCCGCCAAGGTGGCGGCCGACTACCTGAAGTCGTTCGGCTTCGTGAAGAAGTAGACGGGCTGAGGGGAGGGGCGGCACGCGGCGCCGCCCCTTCCCCACTCGCCTCCCGCGTTCACGCGTAGGAGCGCTAAGCTAAGAGAGGGCAACCAGAAGGCAGCACATGGGGCAGCGACCCGGTATCGACCGCGGTGACGAACGGGGCTCTCGACGCCGGATCTGGGCCCGCCGCGCGCTCCTCCTCCTCGCGGCCCTGATCGTCTACTGGCTCGTGGCTGTCCTGCTCCTCCACACCGGGCAAGGCTCGCCAAGCTTTGGGACCGCGTCGGCAGTGGCGTCGTCCTCAATGCAGGAGCGCATCTACGAGCACGAGCTCGTCGGACAGGTCGAACAGTGCCTGCCCATCATCAGCGTGCTCAGCCCGGTCTGCGCGGTATGACCAGCGGCTGACCATCCGTCCTTTATCGCACGGCGTCCGTGAGACTTCGTCGAACTGAGCCGCTGACGGGCGATCCCGCTGCGAGCTCAGCCCTGAGCGGGATCCAGCGCCAGCGCGGCGGAGTTGATGCAGAAGCGCTGACCTCCGGCGCCGGGGCCGTCGGGGAACACATGCCCGAGGTGGCCGCCGCAGTTCGCGCAGGTCACTTCGGTGCGGGTCATGCCGTGCGAGCGGTCCTCGTGGAGCTCCACGTGCTCGGTGTTCACCGGGTCCGTGAAGCTCGGCCATCCGGTCCCCGAGTCGAACTTCGTGTCCGACGCGAACAGCTCGGTCCCGCAGCCCGCGCAGCGGTAGGTCCCGTCCTCCTTCGTGCGCCAGTACTGCCCGCTGAAGGCAGGCTCCGTCCCCTGCTTGCGCAGCACGGCGTACTGGTCGGGCGAGAGCTCATCGCGCCACTGGTCCTCGGTCTTCGTCGCCTTCTCGGTCATGTGACGAAGGCTAGACGCGAGTCCTTGCCCGGAGCTGAACCACCAGCGCCTCGGCGGTGGCGGGCCGCAGCTCGGACCAGGCCTGCTTGCGTCCGAGGACGGTGTGGACCTCGACGACGGCGCGCTCGCGGCGCAGGCGGCCGCGACGCCAGCCGGCGTCGGCGAGGTCGCGCAGGCGCAGGACCCGGATGCGGTTGATGGGGACGTCGTCGAGCAGCCACAGCAGGCGCCGGTCGGTGAGGGCGAGCAAGGACGAGGGGCTGGCCCATGTCGCCGCGGGCGTGACGAGCAGGACCTCCTCGCCCGGGCTCACGGTGCGCGCGAGCTCGGGCCCGAGCGCGCGGCGGGTGGGCTCGTCGAGGTGCTCGCCGGGCGCGGGGCGCCGGCGGCGGACGGCGCCGGGACGGCTTGGGCGTCGCCGGCGCTGCCACAGCCCGGCGCGCAAAAGCTCGTAGGCGCCGTTGAGCTCGGCCATCCGCGTCTGAGCGTCGGGCGTGGCGTTGACGTCGGGGTGCCAGCGACGCGCGGCCTGACGGAACGCGCGGCTCAGCTCTTCGGGCGAGGCTCCCTCCGGGACCCCGAGGAGGGCGTGCGGATCCACCCGGTCATTGTGCCCGTCCCCTCGCCTACCCCTCTCCCCCCTCCTCGCCTCACCCCCACCGCGGGCTTCGCCTACCGCCACCTGCGCGTGGGTCACGGCTGGGTCCGGCCACCTCGGGCACGGCCTCCGGCGTCCTGCTCAGGGCGCCGATCGGGCAGGCGGGGTGGTCGCGCGGCGCTCGGCGTGCTCGCCGACCACGCCGGCATCACCGTCGTCCTGCTCGTCATCGCCGTCCTCCCGCTCCTTGGCCTCGTGATCGCCCTCGGACTCCCAAGTGACGAGGAGGAGACGGGCCCGCGCTAGACGCCGACGACCGTGATGGGCGAGGCCGCCTGCTCGACGAGGGCCCGCAGATCGGACGGATCGGTCGTCAGCACGACTGCACCGGCGCGAGCTTCGGCCAGGGCCGCGACGACGGCGTCGACGGCGGAGATGGTCGCGGCGCGGCCGGTAGCGCCCCGCAGTCGTGCCCCGGCACGGCCCTGGGGCTCGTCGACCGCACGCACCTGACAGGCCCTCAGGAGCCGGTTGGTGTGGAAGTCACGTCGGTGGTCGCCGGTGAGCGCCTCGGTCAAGACCACCGACGGGACCTGGGCGGGCCAGAGCCCACGGCGGCGCAGCTCCTCGAGCCTTGCTCGCTGATGCGCCAGAGCGGTGAGCCCCCCGGCGTCGAGGACGAGCGTCATGCCCCCCCGCCCGCCAGCGACTGCTCCGCCGCGCCGCCGCCGGGCAGCGTCTGCTCCGCCCAGTCGCGGGCGGCGGCTCGCTCAGCCGCGGGGATCGGGCCGAGCTCGTCGCGTAGGTCTCGGAGGTAGTCGTCGAGAGCGACGATCCTCTCCCGCCGGTCGAGCTCCTCGGCCAGCGCAGACGCCGCCACGCGTGACACGTTCAACCGAGCCGTCCGGGCCCGATCGAGCAGCTCATCGGGAACGGTGATGTTGACGCGTGCGATGCGCATACTGTACACACGAGCTTCGCCCCGAGCGTGGGGCGCCTACCGGCGGGCGACCCGCGACGCGAGCCACTCGAGCACGGCCCTCCGCACCATGGGGGCGGGCAGCAGCACGACGCCGTGCCCGAACCGACGGGTGACGAGCCGGCGGGAGCGCACCGGGCCGGGGTAGGCGTTGGCGACGCTCGAGGCCTCGTTGCGGTCAGAGACGAACAGCACGTCGTGGGGGTGCCAGCGGTGCTTGGCCTGGAGGTCGAAGATCAGGGGCGCGTCCGGGGGCGAGAGCGCGACTGCGGCGCGGACCCGGCGACCGGCGCCCTGCGACATGACGAGGGCCGCTGTCGAGGCCCCGACGCTCGCTCCCACTATCCCCAGCCGGCGCGGATCGACCTCGGGACGGCGCGCGAGGAACTCGAGCGCGGCGGCCGCCTCACGGGCCAGGGGCTTCTCGTCGATCCCGCCCCGCCCCGTGTAGGCGAGGGTCGCGAAGCCCGCCCGGTGCAGGTAGGGGACGAATGGGTCCCACTCGTCCTTCCCGCTGCGGAACTGGTGGATGAGCAGGACCGCGGGGGTGCGGCGGCCGGTGGTCGTGAGCTCGGCGCGGACCGGGCCGCCGGGGGCGCGGAAGGTCACGGCGCGGCCGGGGACGCGCGGGAGCTTCTCGACGTGCGCAGGAGCACGCGCGGCCGGCCGCGTGGTCTCCCCTCCCCCACTCCGGCCGCCTCCGCCGCAGCCCGCGAGGACCAGTAGGGCGAGGAGCGCGGGGCGATTCACGCGCCGGTGGACCCGAAGCCGCCCGTCCCTCGGGCCGAGGTCTCGAGCTCGTCCACCTCGAGCACCTCGACCGCGGGGACGGGGATCACCACGAGCTGGGCGATGCGGTCGCCGGCGGACAGCCGCGTCGCGGTGGCGCGGTCGGTGTTGAGCAGCAGCACCCGCAGCTCGCCGCGATAGCCCTCGTCGATGAGCCCGGGCGCGTTGACGAGCGCGATCCCGTGGCGCGCGGCGAGACCGGAGCGCGGCAGCACGAGCCCAGCGTGACCAGGCGGCAGCGCGATGGCGATGCCGGTGGCCACTGACGCCCGCTGGCCCGGGGCGAGCACGACGTCGGTCAGCGCGTGGAGGTCGAGGCCCGCGTCACCGGAATGGGCGCGGGTGGGCAGGCGGGCCTCCGGGTGCAGCCGGACGACCTCGAGGATCACCCGGGACGGGCACCGCCGCCCGTCCGGGCGGCGATCGGTCCGTGCGCCGACTCCCAGCGCGCGAAGCGCGCGGCGACGGGCGCGGGCAGTCGCGCGTGGACGCGGACGCCCGTGGCGGTGTCCTCCCGGGCGAGCTCGCCGTCGAGCTCGTGGAGCTCGGCCAGCCGCGCGCCCTCGCGGTAGGGGACGAGCAGGTCGACGTCGCGCAGGGTCGCCTCGAAGACCGCGGCGATGCGCACGCCGAGCTCGTCGAGATCCTCGCCGCTCACCGCGGAGACCGCGACCGCGCCCGGGTGGCGGAAGGAGAGCTCGCGCCGGCGCTCGTCGTCGAGGAGGTCGATCTTGTTGAGCACGAGCAGCCGCGCCTGACCGCCCGCCCCGATCTCCGCGAGGACGTCGTCCACGGCCTTGAGCATGTCGTCGAGCTCCTCCTCGGGCGCCGAGGCGTCGACGACGTGGAGGATGAGGTCCGCCCGCGTGGTCTCCTCGAGCGTCGCCCCGAAGGCCTCGACGAGCTGGTGGGGCAGCTTGGAGATGAAGCCGACCGTGTCCGTCACGAGGTAGACGCGGCCGCCGAGGCGCATCGTCCGGGTGCTCGGATCGAGCGTGTGGAACAGGCGGTCGCGGACGGAGACCTCGGCGCCCGTCAGCGCGTTGAGCAGCGTGGACTTTCCCGCGTTCGTGTAACCCGCCAGGGCGACCGTCGGCAGGTGCGCGCGCTCCCGCTCGGCGCGCTGGACGTCGCGCGTGGAGCGGACGTGGTCCAGCCGGCGCTTCAGCGCGGCGATCCGGTCGCGGGCCAGGCGGCGGTCGGTCTCGATCTGGGTCTCGCCCGGGCCGCGGGCCAGTGGGTTGCCGCCTCCGATGCGCTCGAGGTGGGTCCACAGCCCCCGCATGCGCGCGAGGTTGTACTCGAGCTGGGCGAGCTCGACCTGGAGCTTGCCCTCGGCCGACTGGGCGTGGTCGGCGAAGATGTCGAGGATCACCGCGGTGCGGTCGACCACGGGCACGTCGCCGAGGGCCTTCTCGAGGTTGCGCTCCTGGCGCGGCGTGAGCTCGTCGTCGGAGACCACGACGTTCGCGTCCGAGGCCTTCAGGGCGAGCTTGAGCTCCTCGATCTTGCCCTCACCGAGATACGTGTTCGGGTGCGGCTGCTCGCGGTGCTGCACCATGCGCCCGACGCTCGCCACGCCCGCCGTACGCAGGAGCTCCCCGAGCTCGGACAGGTCGTCGCCCTCCGGAAGCGCGGCGATGAGAAAGGCACGCTGCTTCGCCCGCGCCTCCGGCCGGGTGGGGGCGTAGCGGGGATGCCCTCCGTTCGTGCTGGTCACTCCCCATCCAGTCTAGGCTGCCGGTCGTGCGCCGTGTGACGCTCCTCCTGGCGCTCGCGGCCCTCAGCGGGGCGGCTTCGGCGTCCGCCGTGGAGCGCCCGCCGACCTCCTTGCGCTTCCACGCCTGCCCGGCGGACTCCGGGGTCGGCCGCACCACGGCCTGCGCGCGGCTGCGCGTACCGCTCGACTACGGACGGCCCGGCGGGCGCGCGCTCACGCTCACGATCTCGGCCAAGTACGCGGCGGGCACCGCGGGCCAGCGCCGGGGCGTGCTGCTGGTCAACCCGGGGGGTCCGGGCGGCGAGGGGCTCTCGCTGGCGGCGTCGGTCTGGAACGCTTTACCCGAGGATCTCAAGGAGGCCTACGACGTCATCGGCTTCGACCCGCGGGGCATCGGTCACTCCTCCCCGCTCTCGTGCGGGCTTCGGCGCCTCTACCGGCCGCCCCTGCCCGATCTCACGGGAGCCGAGCGCCCCCAGGTGGCTCGCGCCCGCGCGACCGCCGCCGCCTGCGCCCGGCGGGGTCGCGCCCTGCTCGCGCATCTGGACACGCAGGACACCGCGCGGGACCTCGACCGCATCCGCGCCGCCCTCGGCGAGGAGCAGATCTCCTACCTCGGCTACTCCTACGGCACCTACCTCGGCGAGGTCTACGCCCAGCTCTTCCCCGAGCGGGTGCGGGGGATGATCCTCGACTCCGTGGTGGATCCCACCGTCGGGGGCTACGCCGACGGCTTCCGCGAAGACCGCGCCTTCGCGGCCCGGTTCGGCGACTTCCTGGGCTGGACGGCGCGGCGCTGGCGCCGCTACCGGCTCGGGCGATCGCGCACGGCCGTGGCCGCTGCGATCCGCGGGGTCCGTCGCCGGCTGGTCACCCGCCCGGTGGAAGGGCGCGTGGGGCCGAGCGAGCTCGACCTCGCGCTCGGGCAGGCGCTGTACTCCTCCGCGGAGTGGCCGACGATCGCCGGAGCGCTCGCGGACTACCGTGCCGGCCGGCCCGACGAGCTCGGCTACGCGGGACAGATCCTCCTGTCCGCCGGCGACGCCCCGGGCCTGGCGATCACCTGCCGTGACTCGCCGTGGCCGCGCGACTGGGCCCGCTGGCACGTCGACACGCGCCGGGCCTTCCGTATCGCCCCCCTCACCGCCTGGGCGAGCACGTGGAGCCGCGCGCCCTGCGCCTTCTGGCCGGTCCCCGGCCTGCCCCTGCTGCCGATCGACGGCACCCACGCCCCGCCCATCCTCCTCACCCAGGCCGAGCGCGACCCCGCGACCCCCGTCGCCGGCGCCCGCCACGTCCGGCGCCTCTACCCCGGCTCGCGCCTCGTGCTCGTGCGCGGTGAGGGCAATCACGGCGAGTACCTCTTCAACGACAACCGCTGCCTCGACGCCCGCGGCAACGCCTTCCTGCGCACGGGCGCGCTGCCCGCCCGCGACGTCACCTGCGCGCTGCACGCACGAGCGGCACACGCCTCGCGGCCCAGGCTGCGGATCCGGTGAGGACGACGAGCCCCGCACCTTGAGGTCTAGGCTGCCCGCCGTGCCCCTTCTCGTCCTCGGCCCCGTCCTGCGCTACGTCGGTGAGACCGAGGCGACGATCTGGGTGGAGACCGACGCGCCGGCGACCCTCGAGGTCCTCGGCACCGAGGAGGCGACCTTCGAGGTCGCGGGGCGCCACTACGCGCTGCTGCGCCTGAGAGGTCTCGAGCCGGGCACGACCACCCCGTATGAGCTGCGCCTCGACGGCGAGCGCGTCTGGCCCGAGGAGGGCTCCTCCTTCCCGCCGCCCGCGATCCGGACCCTCGAGCGCTCCGGCCACGTGCGCCTGCTCTTCGGGTCCTGCCGCGTCTCCCGCCCCCACGAGCCCCCGTTCACCCTCGGCCCCACCCATCACGAGGAGGGCTTCGACCGCGACGCGCTCTACGCCTACGCGCTGCGGATGCGCGAGCAGCCGCCCGAGGAGTGGCCCCACCTGATGTTCTGGGCCGGCGACCAGGTCTACGCCGACGAGCTCCCGCCCGACCTGCTCGACTGGGTCCGCGCCCGGCGGCGGCGGGGGATCGCCGGGCCCGAGGACGAGGCCGGGACCCTCGAGGAGTACGTGGCCCTCTACCACGCGGCGTGGAGCGAGCCGGCGATCCGCTGGTTCCTCTCGACGGTGTCCAACGCGATGATCTTCGACGACCACGACGTCCACGACGACTGGAACACCTCCCAGGCGTGGGTCGAGGGCAAGAAGCGCGACGACCCGTTCTGGGCGTCCAAGCTCGAGGCCGCGCTCGGCTCCTACTGGCTCTATCAGCACGCGGGCAACCTCGCGCCCTCCGCGCTCGAGCGCGACGAGACCTTCCGCGGGTTGGGCGCGGGGGACAACTGGCCCGTCCTCCAGGCCCTGGCCCGGCAGGCCGAGCGGGGCCACGACGGCGCGCGCTGGAGCTACTGCCGCGCGCTGGGGACGGCCAAGCTCCTGGTGATGGACTCGCGCGGCGGCCGGGTCCTCGACGAGGGTGCCCGCGCCATGGTCGACGACCCGGAGTGGAAGTGGATCGAGTCCGAGGCGCACGGGGACGTCGACCACCTCCTGCTCGGCACCTCGCTCCCCTTCCTGCTCGCCCCCGCCCTCCATGACCTCGAGAGCTGGAACGAGGCGGTCTGCGGCGGGGCGTGGGGTGCGCGGGCGGCGCGGCTGTCGGAGAAGCTACGCCAGGGGATGGACCTCGAGCACTGGGCCGCGTTCGACACCTCTTTCCGGGCGCTCGCCGGGCTCGTGCGCGCGATCGCCCGGGGCGAGCGGGGCGAGCCGCCCGCCACCATCGTCGCGCTGTCGGGGGACGTCCACCACGCCTACGTCGCCGAGGTCGCCTTCCCCCGGGGGACCGGCGCCCGGTCGCGGGTCTACCAGGCCGTCTGCTCCCCGGTGCGCAACCCCCTGTCGCGCAAGGAGCGCACCGGGATCCGCGGGCTGCGCACCAAGCCCGCGGTGCTCGTGGCCCGGGCCCTGGCCCGCGCCGCGGGGGTGAAGGCGCCGCCCATCCGCTGGCGGGAGCTCGGCGGCCCCTACTTCGCCAACCAGATCGCCTCGCTCGACCTGCATGGCCGCGAGGCCACGATCCGGCTCGAGGAGGCGGGCGGGGGGCGCGAGGAGGAGCCCACGCTCGCGTGCGTGTCCGAGCGGGCGCTCTGAGCAGGTGGTCAGACCGCTCGCCGCGCGACGAGGACCGCGAAGCGATGGTCCTTGAACAGGCAGTCGCAGGGTCGAGGCCCCTCGCTCGCCCTCCTCGTTTCGGCCTGCTCAGCGGCACTTTCCGGGACGGCGGGGGAGGTGGTCACGCGGAGGGCGGGGAGGCTTGCGCGAACGTCAGGCGAACGGGAGCATCCCGCGCGGCCCTGATCGCGGCCTCCGCCGACACGCCGGGCTCGTCCTCCAGCGCCTCCATGACGTGCCCGTAGCGGGAGAGCGTGAGCTGCGCGTCGTGGCCGAGCTGCCGGGCGACGTAGATCACGTTGCGGCCCTCGTGGAGGAGCAGGCTGGCGAACGAGTGCCGGAGGTCGTACGGGCGGGCGTGGTCGATGCCGGCGGCCGCGAGCGCCCGGGCGAACGCACGACGCCTCCACGACTGGTAGGCGGGGTCCGTCCACGGGCCGCTGTCGGCGGCGGGGAAGATGAGCTCGCGGCCGGAGGGGCGCCCGGCGGCGAGCTTCCAGGCGGCGAGGTCGGCCCTGAGCGGCCCGAGGAGCCTGACGCTCCGATGCTGCCGGGTCTTCGTATCGACCTCGACCCCGAGCGCGATCGACCGCTGGACGAGGATCCCCTTCTCGGTCACGTCCTCCCAGCGCAAGCCGAGTGCTTCGCCGGGGCGCAGGCCGGCGTACGCGAGGACGGACAGCAGCGCCGCGTCGCGGTGCGGGTTCTCCGATCCGCCGGCGAGCAGGAAGCTCCGCATGGCTTCGACCTGGGCGGGGGCGAGCGGCCGGACCTCCTCACGGCGCGGGCGGCGGGCCTTCCGCACCTGCCTGGCCGGGTTCGCCGGGATCCGCTGCGCTTCGTAGGCGCGTTGCAGGATGGAGCCGAGGAGGACGAGGGAGTGACGGACGGCGATCGGGCCAGCGCCCCGGGCGAGGCGGTCGGCCTGCCAGCGGGCGATGAGCTCGGGGTTGAGTGCGCGCAACGGCGTGTCCCCGAGGTGCGGCGCTATGTGGCAGTCGTACATGGAGGTGTAGTGCCGCCGGGTGCGGGGGGCGAGCTGGCCGGCGTACGTGGGCGCCCACGTCTCCGTGACGTAGTGGTCGAGCGTCTCGGTTCCCGCGTCGAGCTGCGCGAGCTGGCCGAGCTGCCCGAGGCGGCGCGCCTCGGCGTCCCAGCGTTGCGCGTCGCGGCGCGTGTCGAAGGTCCGCTGCCGGTTGCGGGCGCCCTCGCGCCAGCGAACGTGCCAGCGCGGGCCGGCGGGAGACGAGGCCTTGTGGACGCTCATCGGTCGGCCTTCCGGGGGTCGGCAGGCCGCGGGCGGCGGGTACGGTTCGTCTGCATCGAAGGCTCCTTCTTCGGTGTCGGGCCCGGGACGTTCGCGCGTCGCCGGGCCGCTTGCGTTGCGCTCCTCATTCTAGGCGTTCACGGCGTGTCGATACGGGCGAACGCTTCGGCGAGCGGACTGCCGCGGCGCTGCCGAGCACGAACCCGTGGGGGGCGAGGCCCGTTCGTGCTCGCGGCGATCCACGCCTGGGCGGCGTCGGCGGCGATGACGTACCGGGAGCCTCGACGCACGGCGGGCAGCTCGCCGCGGTGAACGGCCCCGCGGACCGTCTTCTCACTTACGCCGAGGTCAGCGGCGAGTGACGCGATCGTGTAGCCGATGCGCGCCTCCTCGCGGAGGGGGAGGCGGTCGGCCAGACGCGGGGCGAGCAGGTCGGCCAGGCGGTCGAGCGTCGCCGCGTCTGAGCATTCGAGGAGGGCGGCGAGCGGGTCGGTCACTGCTCGTCCTCTGGATCACGTTCGGCGTGCCACCTCTCGATGAGGGCCTGCTCGCGGGCGCGGAGGCGGTCGTCGAGGCGAGCGTGGATCTCTTGCTGGCGCAGCTCGGCGTCGCGGGCGGCGCGGCGCTCCTGGGCGGCGTCACGGTCCCGGGCGGTCATGGCCTCCTCCCGCAGTGAAGGCAGCGAGAGTCGCCAAGGTCAGGGTCCGGCACGAGGAGAGAGCAATCGCACCCGCAACGCCGGGGCTCGAGCGGGATTCCGGCGGCGTGGTCGCGCTCGGCGGCGCGGGCCAGGTCCGCCCGGTCCCTGCACGGCCTGGAGCAGTACCGCCCGGCCTTCCCCGCCGGGATCAGCCGGGCGCAGATGGCGCAGCGCCGCTCGGCTCGGCCCTCATCGAGCCGGCAGGTGAGGCACTGCGTCCCCGTGGCCGGCGCAGTCGGGGAAGCGCTCAGGGCCGCGCAGCGTGCGCACGGGCGCTCCGCGTGGGTTCGGGCGTCCGGTGCCGCCGAAGGGGCGCAGGTGCCGTTCTGAGCACCCTGGGCGCCGTCCACGGGGAAGGCGAAGGCGAGCTGCGGGAAGCTCATGCCGTCTCCCGAAGGCGGAGCAGGGCGAGGAGCTCGTCGAGGGGGATGGTCCCCATCCAGTCCTCACCATCGCGGCGGTGCGCGACCACGGGCAGGTCGAGCGGGCCGGCGGCGGCCTGGGCCTGGCGGATCGCGGCGGGAAGGTCGAGACGGCCACCGTGGCGCTTGACCTCGAGCACGACGCCGGCGGGGCCGGCCGCGATGTCGCCTCCGCCCCGGGACCCTGAGCCGAAGTTCCGGTGAGCCGCCGGCCAACCTGCGGCGTGGAGAAGTGCGAGGACCTCCAGCTCACCCCGGGCGCCCTTGCGGCGCTGGCTGGCGCTCACGAGTCCGCCTCCTCAGCGATGCGCTGGAGGCGAGCGAGGGTGTCCGGGTCGATCGCGTCGAACGGCTGGATTCCGCCCCGGGCTTCGAGGACGGCATTGGACTCTTCCCCCGGCTCATTCCGCCCTTTCCCCCCGTCCCCTACGGGGACGACTGGGGGAAGGGGGCGGAATAGATCCAGCCCCGGTTCCCCGCATTCCGCCCCCGGCTCGGGGCGGAATTCCGGGGCGGAATCCGCGGGGGCCGTTCGGAACCGCTCCGGGTTGCCCTTCTTCCCCGCCCCGGTGACGAGAACCGACCCATCCTTCGCGAGCGCGCCGAGGTCGCCACGCCACTTCCTGCAGTCGGCGCCGAGCAGCCGCTCGATGTCCTCCCGCGTGGCGCCGGGCTCCGTCGCGGGCAGCGCGCCGAGCAACTTCTCACGCCACGAGACACGCTCGGCATCGCTCCTCCCGTCCGCCTCACCGATCACCCGCCACGCGCACGTCGCAGGGTCACGATCCACCACGAGCGCGGCAGGAGTCCGCTCCGGGTAGCGCCCAAGGCCGAGGATCTGCCGGTGCGCCGGCGGCGCGTCAGGGTCGGGCAGGCGCTCGATGTCCATGATCACCTCGACGACCCCGGGGAGCGCCGTGGACCCGCGGAGCGCGTCGCCGTTCTCCCCGCCACCCTTGCGGTGATGGTGGACGAGGACGACCGCGAGACCGGCGAGGGCGGCCTCTACGAGCGCGTTGAGCGCCCCGCCGACCGCCCCGGCGTCCTTCTCCTGGTCGGCGCCGAGCGCCGCCCAGTACGCGAACGTGTCGATGACGAGGAGAACCGCGTCGACGCGGCGGGCCTCCGTGACGGCGGCAAGCACGAGATCCGTCCACGTCGGCTTCGGCCACGCGTCCTCGCGGGTCAGTACCCGGATGCGATCTGAGGTGGGCAGCTTCGAGCGCAGCGTCCCGGCGCCCTCCTCGGACACGTAGACGACGGGACCGCCACGGATGCCCCGACCGAGGAACGTCGGGGCGCCCGTGGCGATCGCCTCGACGGCGGCGAGGACGAGCGTCGACTTCCCCGCCTTCGGCTTCCCGCCCACGGCCGTCACCGCACCCCGGAAGAAGTAGCCGTCGAGCACGAAGTCTGGCTCCTCCGGTGCGGAGGCACGTACCTCCGTGGCCGAGCGGAACACGAGCTTGCGGGCGGGCTCGGCCTCCTCCTCAACGGTGCGCTCGTCCACCCTGGGGCCGGGCCGACGCACGTGGCACCCGCGGCAGAGCGTGTCGCCCGAGTCGTCGAGGTGCAACTCCCCGAACTTGGTGCCGCAGTCGGCGCAGCGACGGCCGGTCACGCCGCGCGCCCCGTCTGTCTCGCCGGCGAGACAGGCTCCTCGTGGCCGGCCGGAAGCGGATCGAGCGCAGCCTCGACGCGAGCATGGAGGCGATCCTGAGCAGCCTCCAGGAATGCGCTCGGGGTCTCGGCCGGGACGACCGCCGCGCCGCACTCAGCGCAGCGGATCATCGGACCGCCCCCGTCAGGCGTCGCCCGGTTACATCACGAGGTCGTGGTGGTGGTTCCGGGCCGTCGTCTGGGCCAGCGCGACACGCGCCACGGGACGCCGCACGGCGGGCACGACGACCACGCTGGCCTCGCGGACGGGCGCCACGGGCAACAGACGGGGCGCGACGGGCCCTCACCCCGGACATGTTCATCAAGTGCGCGTGCCAGAGGTGCGCCCGCCACGCCCGCCGCTGCTCGGGCGTGCGCTCGTCCCCGAGGCCGAGCCCGATGCGGTCCCACTCGCCCAGTAGGTGCGCTCGCTCGGGTGTGTGCTCGATCTCGAGGAAGCACTCGTCCTCGCCTACCTGGAGCGTCATTCCCTCCGCGCCGGCGACGACGCCCCCGATACTCGAACCCACGGCGCGCACCCCGGGACGGCACTCCGACGGGGCCGGCGCGAAGGGAGGGTCGCCGGGCCGGGGCTTGACGAAGCGAAGGGCCGGATGCCAGCTCGGCTCGGCCTGACGCTCGGCGCCGGTCAGCTCGTCGAGCGGAGCCACGGCGGAGGTATGAACTTCATTGCGGACACTGACCGGGAAGCTAGAGGGGGCCCCGGACGACGCGAGTTGACCTCAGAAAAAGGTGAGGGCCGGCATCTCAGCCGGCCCTCGAAGCGTGTCCGCGCTTCACGTTCTCCGCAACTAGAAGATACCCACATCCCCGGCAGCAAACCGCCCGCCCCCGCGCCGCCCCGTCCGGCGCTGCCCTCGTGCTGAGCTCGCGCCGCTCAGGCCGGGGTGCGCTGGCGGTGACGCCAGCTCCGAACCGTCCCTGCGCTCATGCCGAACTTCTCCGCGGCGGCCTGCGCCCCGTGCTGCTCAGCGAAGGCGAGGACCCGCTCGCGGTCAACGTCGTGTTGCACTGCAACGGCGACAGCTTCGCCCGCCTCTACGATCCCGGCCCGCCTGGCCTCCTCGGATCGACGGCGCTGGTCCTCCGCGGCGCGGACCTGGGCGGCCTCCTCCTCGGCGCCGGCCTGGGCCCGCTCAGCGGCCTCACGGTCCCGCTCCTCCCGAGCTCGCTGCTCGGCCTCGGCACGATCGGCAGCCTCGGCATCCTGACGAGCCCACCCCGCGTGGCGCTCAGCCTGCCGGGCGGCGTCGGCCTCGGCGTCCCGACGCGCGACGGCCCGGACGTGCTCCAGATCGGGGGCGTGGTAGGCCCACGCGGCGGCCTCGACCTCGCCGGCGAACCGGCACCTCAGATCATCGGGGAGGGACGCGAACGCGTGGCGAAGCCGCTCCAGGGCGTCACCGGGCTCCACGGGCGGCTCGCCACCCTCGTCACGGGCGACCCATGCGCGGATGACCTCGACGGGGCCGTGGCCATGCTGGACGGCTTGCCCGACGCTCGCGCTCCGGGCGACCTCCAGGCCGCGGTGAATCGTCTCGGCGCCGGAGCCGTCGGCTTCGTGGTAGCCGACGCGCGCCGGAAGCTCCGCGAGGCGGTAGCCGTCTGAGCCCGGCTCGGCGTTCATGCCGCCCTCGCCAGCGGGCTCGACGTCGCCCACCGTTCGACCACTGCGACACGGGCCCGGGCGACGCTCTCGGCGTAGGTGATGACCGCCTCGGCCTTCGCAATGCGCTCCGCCAAGCGCTCGTGGTCGGGCTCCGGCGGTCGGAGCGCCTTCGCTAGCGCGACCGTCTCGGCGTGCTGGTCCTGGGCGGCGCGCTCGTTCTGGTCCTCGAGCACGTCGAGGGCGCGGCGGAGTAGGTCTCGGTCTCGCTCTTCCATGAGTGGATTCTCGCGCCCCGCCCGGCGGATCTACGGGCGCCCGGCCAAAGCCTCCATCTCGGCCTCGATCTTGGCGATGACGGCGTCCGCGGAGATCCCGTCGCGCGCGGCGATCTCCGCCACGAGCTGCTTGATCTCGGCGTCCACGGCAGCCTCGTCCACGGGCGGCGGCTTCGGGCCCTCCAGGCGCTCAACGCGGGTGCGCAACGTCACGCAACCGACCTTAGGTGAGGGTCCGGTCGCCGCGCTTCGAGCGCTTCGATCCGCTCAACCAGCTCGGCTTGCTCACGGACACGGCCGCCCACGTCCAGGATGGCCTTCGCGGACGTGAGCGCGATCCGCGGGTCAGGATCGTTGAGCAGCACCCCGAGCCTCGCGGCCGCATCCCCCACGAGGTCCTCCAGCCTCGCGGCCGCCTGCCGCCATCCGTCCGCGGCGAGCGCGTCGACCTGGGCGCGGAACTCGGGATCGTCGCCACGGCGATAGGCCGTCCTCTCCGCGAGTCCCGCTTCGGCGGCCGCTTGCTTCCACGTGAGGCCGGCCGCGAGGGCGAGCGCGAGCCGGGCGTCCTGACGCTCGCGGGACTGCCAATGACTGCCACCTGAGGGCACGTCGTGGAGCGTATGGAGTGCAACGGCGCCTGGCGCGCGAACCGGAGGCGAACATGATCTGGGCATCGGAGAGAAGCCCGCGGAGAGGCCGACCGTGGCGGAAGGCCCGCATGAGCGGGGAGTTCCCGTGCCCTCCGGTTCCCGTCGTTTCCCGCTTGCGATGGTCCTTGAACAGGCAGTCGGCGTCCGCGAAGCCCGCGTCGCGCAGCCATGCGAGCTGCCGTTCGACGGTGGCCCAGCGGTCGAGGCGCATGCGGTCGACGGCTCCCGCCCACTCCTGCGCGCTTGACCCGAGCTCGGTCGCGCGACGCTCGTGCCACGCCGCGTAGAGGTCCACGAACAGGGCGCTGGGTGCGCCGACCTGCTCGGCGTTGACGAAGACGCCGCCGGGCGCGAGGGCGTCGCGCAGCCGGCGGAACAGGGCCTGCTTGCCTGCGTCGTCGAGGTGATGGACCGCCAGCGCGCTCACGACCGCGTCCCACGGTCCCGCGGGCAGCGGGTCGGTCAGGTCGGCGACGACGTAGTGGGCCCGCTCACCGAGGGTCGCGCGCGCCTGGTCGAGCATGGCGGGAGCGCCGTCGAGCAGCGTGAGCTCGGCTTCCGGGAGCGCGGCAGCCACCCGGCGCGCGAGCAGCCCGGTACCGGCCCCGAGGTCGAGTACGCGACGCACGGGCCGGCCGGCGAGCGCGAGCGCCCCGACGGCCGTCCCGTAGAACGCCTCGTAGGGCGGGACCAGGCGCCGTCGCTGCGCCTCGTAGCCACTCGCCTGCTCGTCGAACACTCGTGCTGCGTCCGTCATCGCATACGATTGTACGTGGTAATAAAGCGCCGCTGGCCGGTTTTCCGCTCGCCCTCCGGGGGCACGTGGAGGACATGCCCGCTCCCAAGCAGCCCGTCACCGACGACACCATCCAGGTCCGCCAGCTCTCGCACTACCAGTTCTCCTGGGTCGCCGGGGAGCCCGGCGAAGAGGGCACGTTCACCCTCCAGCTCGTGCTCGACCAGGGCGCGTGGGAGGAGGTCGTCACCGTGGACGCCGAGGACGCCGAGGTGCTGCAGGGTCTGCTCAAGCGCTCGCAGAACGTCGTCTACGACGTCGCCCGCCGGACCCTCATCTTCGGGACGACTCCCGTCGGGTCCTAGCCGGCGCCGAGCCCGTGCTCGCGCAGGGCCGCGTTCAGCGACACCTTGCG
>JAABUN010002847.1_pt1 | contig 28941 bp, 28 predicted proteins | sample 5559311 | NCBI WGS metagenome assembly JAABUN01 (sample SAMN10711877, study PRJNA513370) | rock metagenome | isolation source: Antarctica rocks | place: Antarctica: Victoria Land, Siegfried Peak sud | reverse complement strand
CCTCGCCCTCCCGACGCCGACGAAGCGCTCGGCGTGACGCCACGGACGGCTGCGCCATGCGGGACGACTGTCGCCGGGCCGACCGCGCGGGCTCCCCCGCGAACCGTTCGCGCCCGGCCCGACACGAGGAAGAACGGAGGATCGACGATGGCCACGCCGCGACTCCCCGAGCCCGATGCCGAGAACCCACGCCCCGGCGCGACGCCGACCGCCGATGCCGCCGAGCTTTGGCTCGGGCAGGTCCGACCGCTCCTCGACGCCATCGCGCAGTATCTCCGCCCCGCCACGGTCGCCCCGCCCCGCCGTGCGGGCGAACGAGCGGGGTGCCGCGCGGGGCAACCCGACGACGGGGTTGCCGCCGCCGCCCCGACCCTCCAATGCCCGGCCACGCCTCGCGCGCCGTTCGCCGCCCTGTCCGCCTGTCCCGCCTATTTCTCACGCGCCCGGCGAGACGGGTCGCGGTGCGACCACGCGCACGTCGAGATACTCGTGCGGGCCGGGGTCGGGCCGGGCCGGGGCGGTCGGGGCTACGGGGTCCGCGTCGTGAACGTCGACCTCCCCAGGGCGCGGCACCGCGACGCCTTCATCGCGCCCGAGGCGACGTGGCCCGACCGCCCCCTGGCCCTCGCGGCGGGCCTGCGACTCGCCCGCGAGCGCTGGGGCGAGATCGTGGTCGTCCATCGCACCTCCCTCCCCGGCGAGGATGGACGGTCAGGGTAGGGGCGGCGGGCGGGACCGATTCCGCCCGTGCCACTGCGGCGGGGCACCGGGGCGATCGGGCGAACAACGCCCGTCCCGCACGGGCATGCACATCGCGGTCGGCGGGCATCGCCGGGGCCGCGAGAACGGGGGCCACACATGAGCACCATCCCTGCCGACACCGCCGACACCGCCGCTGCCGGTTTGCCGACGACCCCCGACCCGATCCCCGCGATCCGGCTGACCGTCGATACCGCCAGCCTCGCGCGCGGCCTCCGCGTCGTCGAACGCGTCGTGCCGGGCCGGACGGCGAGGACGCTGCCGATCCTGCAGCACCTCCTGCTCACGGCGGGCGACGGCCGACTGACGCTCACGGCCTCGGACGGCCGCTGCGCCATCAAGGCGGCCTGCTTCGCCGTGGTGGGGACGCCCGGTCGGGTCGCTTTGCCGGCTAAACTCTTCGCGGAGTATGTGGAGCGCCTCACCGCCGACCGGGTGACGATCGTCGCCGAGCCCGCCAGGTGGCGGGTCCGGGTGGGGGCGGGGCGCGCCGGTGCCCTGATCGGGGCGACCGACCCCGACGCCTTCCCGTCGCTCCCGGACCCGCCCCTCGACCGCGCCCTGACCCTCGACTCGGCGGGGTTGCGCCGCGCGCTCGGGCGCGTCGCCCCGTTCGCCGCGGAGAACGACGCCCGCCCGCCCCTGGGGGCGATCAGCTGCCGGTTCGATGAGCGCGGCCTGACCGCCGCCGCCGCCGACGGCAATCGCGTCGCCCGCGCCCGTTGCGCCATCCTTGCGGGCACGGGGGACGCGTGGGGCGAGTTGCTGATCCCCGCGCGCGTCGTCGGCCAGCTCGCGCGGCTGCTGCGCGACGACGCGCCGACCGACCTGCTGGCCCTGCCGGGGCGCAACGGCTGCTGGTTCGTCCACGGGATGGTCGCCGTCTACGGCCAGCTGGTCGACGGCGCGTTCCCCGACATCGACCGGCACATCCCCACCGAGGCGACGACGACCTGCACGGTCGACACCGCCACGCTCGGGCAGGCGCTCGGGCAGGCCGGGCTCTTCGACGAGGGGGCCCCGGCCCGCTCGGTCCTCTTCCACGTCGCCGCCGACACCCTGACCGTCTTCGCGGGCGGCGACGGCGCGGGCGACGGGGTGAGCGCGATCGACGCCGAGGTGACCGGGGCGGGCGGGACCCTCGTGCTCGACACGCGCTACGTGAAGGATCTGCTCGGCGGCAGCGCGCCCGCCCGGCTGGTATTCGCCTGGGAGGGCGCGCACCGGCCGGTCGTGGCGCGGGATGCCGACCGGCGGCCGGGGGAGGTCACGGCCGACGACGTCTGGGTGATCATGCCGCAGTACGGGAAGGACGTGGTCGCCCGCTTCGAGCAGGTGCGCCGGGAGGTCGCCGCCGACGCGCGTGCGCCCGCCGCATGAGTCGGCCCGCATCGAGGGGCCGATCCCACGCCGCCCGTGCGCCGCCCGCGCCGACCGGGCCGCTCCGACGCTGCCCCGGCTCGGGGCAGCGCTGTCCATCGCGAGGAGGTAACGTCCGATGATCGCACCGCCACCAGCGCCACCGGGTGCCGAGACCGCTACCGGCCAGATCGGCACCGACACCTGGGCCTCGATCACCTACGACGTGGACGGGCCGAGCCTCGCGTTCAGCCGCCCGCCCTTCAACCTCGACATCCCGCTCACCGACGACGAGGTGCGGGACATGGGGGCGGGCGTCTTCCCCGAGCAGGTCGAGGCCGCGCTCGCGGCGGCGACCCTGCCGCCCGCCCGCCCGCTGACCGAGGCCGATTGGGCGGCGCTCGGGCGCATCGCGCGCGAGGCCCTCGACCCGCCGCCGCCCGCCGATCCCTCCGGGGATACCCCACCCGCGCCGGGGCTGCGGCATGGCGATCCGGCGGCGGTCGGGCGAGCGGCGGCCCCGCAACCCGTCGCGGTCGCGCCGATGGGCGCGGCGTCCACGACACCCGGCGCGACCGGCCCGCCGCACGCCGCCCCCCCGCCGCCACCGACCGATGGTCAGGCCGACCGCGACTTCACGGTCATCCTGGAGTTCGCGGCGCGCGGCGAGGGGCCGCGCCAGGTCGTCATCAGCGTCGGCGGGTCGGGCCGCAGCGAGTCCTTCCGCCGCTGCGCCGTCGACGACTGGCGGGAGGTCTTCCTCGCCGAGGTGCCCGGTGCGGTCGAGGCATTCCTCGACCGCTGCCGCGAGCAACCGGTCCACCCGGCCTACCGCGCCGTGCCCTCCGCCCAGGCGGTGTCCCGATCGTCGCCGGACGCCGAGGTCGCAAGAGCGAAGGGCGGACGGCGCGGCAAGGGCACCCCGGCGGCCATCCCGCCGCTACTGGCCTCCACCCCGCGCTCGGGGACCGCCACGGACGACGCGAGGCGCGCCGATGACGCCGGGCCGTCGGGGCTGTCGCCCGTCCCGCCGACCCCCGCCGATGGCGCGACCCCGGTGCCGCCGACGACCGGCGAATCCCCGTCACCACCCGCCGACCCGATCGAGCCGGTGCGGACGCAACTCTCGCTCCTCTTCGGCTGAGCCATACCACCACCGGGAATCGCGCCCGCAGACGTGGCCGCGCGAGCCGGGCGCTCCCGCAGCGCCTCGCCGCAGGAGATCCGACACATCGAGGAGGTTCAGACATGGCCCATGCCGACGACACCGCCACGGCAGCCCCCCTCGCCACCGGCCCGGCCTCGCCACCCGTGGCCGGTCGGCGCATCTTCGTGATCGAGGGCAACGAGTACCCCGATGAGCTGCCCGGACTCTCGGTCGATCAGGTCCGCCAGCACTTCGCCAACTGGCACACCGACCTGCACAACGCCGACGTGGGCGAGACGAAGCGCGGCGACGACACGATCTACACCTTCCGCAAGCGGCTCGGCACGAAGGGCCTGGCCGTCACGCCGGACGTGGCGGCGGGCGGCGACCCGGCGGGCGGGACGGGCGGGGCGGATACCCCGCTCCGCTCCCGGCGCGACCTCCTCCTCGCCGCGCTCGACGCGGTGCCGCCGCGGCACCTGCGGATCTGGCCGCTCGCGCGCGATCTCTACCGGGGCGGCGAGCTGGACGTGGACGCGGCGAACGCCCGCGCCGACGAGTTCGCCCTGGCCGTGGACGAGATCGCCGTGGTGACGGCGGCGACGCGGCGGATTAACGCGGCGCTCGAACGCTGGATGGACGCGGCATGATCGCGGCCGGGCGGGCCGGGCATCGCGCGCCGATCGCCCCCGCCGCCCTCGCCGCGCGCCTGGGACGCCCACCCCCCGCCCCGGGCGAGGTCGCGGCGGCGATCGGCGTCTACCCGGACCAGCTCGCCTTCGAGCGCCTCGTGCGCGACCTCTGGCCGGGGGACGGCGCGGCGCGCGCGATCCTCGACGCCCGCGACCCCGGCGAACGCCGCGAGACGGCGCGGGTCCGGGCCTTCGTCGAGCGCTTCTCGGCGTGCCACTTCCCGCTCCAGCCCTGCGAGGAGTACGGCGAGGTCGTGGGCGAGGTGCCATTCGAGCGGCTCGGGTTCGCCTACGACGAGGTGGAGGGGTACGACGGTCGGCTCGGCTACCTGCTGCTGCTGATCGCCGTGATGGGCGACGCGATGCCCGGCCTCACGGCCCATGCCGAGGCCCTGCACCGCGACGCCGGGGTCACCCTCGGAACGCTGGGGCTCGTCCCCGCAGGCCAGCGGGAGCCCGACCGGCTCGCGGCGCTGCTCGTCGGCACGCCCTACGCGGCGGCGACCGACCTGGCGCGCTGGCTCTACGGCGAGACCGGGTCCTGCTTCCTCGATCTCACCTGGGATGTGCAGGTGCTGGACAACGCAGGGTGGACCCCCGCGTTCGTCGCCGCGCTGACGGCGCAGTGGCGCGAAACCGCGCCGCTGATCGCGCGCGTGGACGCCCTGGCGACGCTGCTCGAAGCGGACCCCGACACCCAGTTCGCGGCCTTGTTGCGCGCGATCGGATCGCGCGCACATCCCGAGGGGGCGGCGGGCGACGCGCGCATCCGCGTCGATGGGGCGCGGGCGGCCCCGGACGATCCCCGGGACGCGGCACCGCCCGAGCCGCCCGTCGCGATCGGAGGAGGGAACGATGGTATGTCCGGTACCGCCCCGCCCGGCCGGCTCATCCCGGTGGCCGCGCGGGGACACGTCGCCGCGAGCGCCTGACGTGGGGGATATCGCGTTCCGCGGGGGCGGGGCGAGCGAGCTACCCGCCGCGCCGAGCCCGCTGGCGCTCGCCCGCCTCCTGGCTTGGGGGCCGGTCGAGCCCCGCTCGCTGCTCGCCGCGATCGAGGAGGGGCTGTATCTGGGGCTAGCGGCACCGGCGCGGTTCGTCGAGATCGTGGAGGCGACATTCCCTGCGGATCGGGCCGCACGCCGGGCGATCCTGGGCGCGGACGGCGACGGGCGGGCCGACGAGGCCGCAGCGGTGGAGGCGTTCCTCGCCGCGGTCGAGCGGCGGCTCTTCCCGGTCGAGGACGGCTTGGAGGATTACGCCACCCTCGTTCAAGGCATCCCCTTCCGACCGCTGGGCTTCGAGGACGGAACGCTCGAAGAATTGGCCGACCGACCGGGCTACCAGGCGCTGATCGCCCTGCTCGCGCCCGATGCCCCGGCCGCCGCCGCGCGCGCCCACCTCCTGCACGAGCGCTGCGGGGTGCCGACGGCAACGCTCGCCCTCCTGCCGGTCGCGCCGCCCGCCCTCGCACTGCTGGGCGGGCGGTTCGGCGGCGGGACGCACGCCGCCGTGGTGGACATGGCCCGCTGGCTCCGGGCCGAGACCGGGACGACGTTCCTCGACAGCACTTGCGAGACGGCGGAATGGTGCCGCTGGGCCTGGACCGCCCGGCACGTCGCGGCCCTGACCGCGCAGTGGGCGGTCGCCGACGCCCTCCTCGGTCGCGTCAACGCCCTGGCGACGTGGCTCGAAGGGGACCTGCCGACCCGGTTGCGCGGGCTGCTCCTCCGCCTTCCCGGTCGCCGCACCCGAGGGCGTGGCCGCCGCGCGGCGCGGCGACGCCCCCGACGGCGCGGGCGGGCGTGGCGTGCCTCGTAGGAGGGGACGCGCGGCGACAACGGCGACGGACGAGCGCCCCGGGGGAGCCAGCCCCGGGGCGGTCGCGGGGGCGGTCGCGCCCCGCCCGCCCGCCTCCCCGCGCGCCGCCGCCGCGCTGATCGAGCGTCCGCCGCCCGCCCTGCACTGCCGCGGCCTCATCCGCCTCGTCGCGCCCGCCGCGCTCGACCGGATCTGGCGGGCGCGGCGTCCCGACTGCACGCGCGAGGCGGCGCGGGTCGCCGCCTTCCTCGAGCTGCTGCGCGACGACTGGTTCGCGGTCGCGGAACGGCAACACCCCGCCTACCACTCCTACGCGGACGTGACGGCGGGGATCCCGCTGGCCCGCTGCGGCTGGGATGACGAGGATCTCGCCGCCGTCCACGACCTCCGGCCCGGCGTCGCGCTGCTCTTCGCGCTGGCGGAGGCGGTGTACGAGGACCGCGACTACCGGATCGGCCTGCTCGACGAGCTGCGGTCGATCCTGCCCGACGCCGCCGTGGACCGGGTGCCGATCGACGGTGTCCCCCGCGCCCGGCTGCGGGCGGCGCTCGACGGGGGGCCGTTCGCCGGGCTGGCCAACTTCGCGGACTGGATCGCGCGCGCGACCGGCCTCGAACACCTCGACACCTGCTTCGAGGATGGGGTCGAGACGCCCTGGACGCGGGCGAACCTGCTGCGGCTGCGGGGCGAGTGGCCGCGCGCCAGGGCCGTGCTGGACCGGATCGACGCGCTGGCCGAGTGGCTGGAAGCGGACGAGGCGCACCCCGCGCCGCGCTTCGACGCGTTGCTGACCGCCGCGCTCGGCGGCGTGCCGACGATCACCCCCGATGACCCCGCGCCTGGCACCGCGGGACGCGCAGCGGTCGACGCGCCGGATGGCGCGCTTGCCCAGGCCGGTGGCCCGGATGACTAACCGAAGCGAGAGGAGTCCCACGATGTCCGATCATCCCACCGCCGTCGAAGCCGACAGGGCGGTCGCGGCCCCGGTCGCGCGCGCCGAGGAGTTGTCCCCGTTCGAGTTCGCCCTGCCCGCCGGGTGCGACGCGCGACCCGACCGGCTCCGCTTCACGATCGCCTGCCACGAGGAGCTGGCCTACGTGCGCCGGTACCGCGCCGACGGCGCGTTCTCCGCGGCCAAGCCGATCGATCTCGACGAACTGGTCGCCCTCCTGGCCCCGGAGGTGGACGGCGACACCGGCCTGCTCCCGCCGGATGCGCTCTTCTACGTGCGGCGGGGTCGGGCCGAGTTCGATGCCATCTGGGTCGCGCCGCGCCCCTGGGCGGTGCTGGTGCGGGACCGCCTGGAGCGGTCGCCGCGCGCCTATCGCCTGCCGATGCCGGGGCTGGTCTTCGTCTGCGGGCGGGGCAGCGGCTTCCTGGCGGTCTACGCCGCCGCCGCGCGCCCCGCGCCGGGGCCGCGCGGCGACGCGACGCAGCTCTACCACTGCCCGGCGTTCAACGTTCACGACAACGGCACCGTCTGCAAAGGCTACCACCACTTCTCGGACGACCCGGCGCGGGTGGCCGACGACTTCTTCGGCTCGTACTTCGCCGCCGAGATTACCGGGCGCGGACGGAGTCGCCGCCACCCGGACGACCTGGAGGCCCTCTGGCGCGAGATCGACGGCGGGGAGGCGTACCCCGTGGCCGACCTGGTCCCGCACATGACGATCGGCGAATTGCGCCGGTGGCTCAAGGGGTCGCGGTAACATGAACGACCGGGATGATTTGGCGGCGGCGGCGGCGTGCCGCCCCGCTCCCGCACCCGGCGGGGCGTGGCCGCCGGGCGATCGGCCGATCGTCGGCTACCTGCACGCGCATCGCGGGGTGCCGCCGCGCGTTGGCCGGTCGTGGGACATCATCACCGCCGGGGACGGCGTCTGGCTGGCGACCGACAACCCCGCCCTGTCGCTGCGCGTCCCCGTCGCGCCCTGCCGCATCCTGGGCCTCGCCCCGCTCGGCCCGGCCTGCGCGCTGCGGCGTGGCCCGGTGCCACAGGCGTGCTGGGAGGAGGCCGTGGCGCTGTTCCGCTGGCACGCGGCGCGCGGCCACGAGTCCCTGGCCCTGGTGTTCCTCGACCCCGCCGGCGGGTACCGGCTGGTCGCGCCGCGCCAGTCCCCGACCGCGTCGCGCGTCGCGTACGAAGTGGAGGAGGGCCTCGGACTGCCGCTCCTCCACCTCCACTCCCACCACGCCATGCGCGCCTACTTCAGCGCGACCGACGACGCCGACGAGCGCGGCCTGGCCCTGTACGGCGTTGTGGGGCGGCTGGACACGGGCGAGCCGGAGGTCGCCCTGCGCGCCGGGGCGTTCGGCCACTGGCTGCCGTTGCCGTGGTCGCGGGTGTTCTCGGGCGACCGGGGGGCGTTCCGCGACCTCGCCGACAGCGAAGGGGCCGCGCCCGCCGACGCCCTCGCAGTGCTCGGGGCAGCGCATTTGCGCCCGCCCCGGCCCACGGCCCTCGCAGACGCACGGCATGCCGAGCGGACACTCGGCTCGCCGTGGTGGCACCGCTTGATCGGTGGCCGCCGATCGCCGGGCTGACAACAGGCCGATATACGGAAGCGATGGCGGGCACCGGGCCTCTCCGGTGCCCGCTGTCGTCGCCCCGGGCTTAATGGGGAACAGGGGGTCAATCGCATGGACTATCTGATCGAGGCTTCGCCGCTGATCCTCCGCGATCTGCGCGGGGAAGCCATCCACCGGGCCGACTGGGACGCGACGATCGTGATCGTCGGCTGCGGCGGCACCGGGAGTCGCCTCGTCCCCGACGTCTGCCGCCTCCTGCTCGGGCGCAAGGCCCGGCTCTTCCTGGTCGACCACGACCGGGTCGAGCCGCACAACCTCGGTCGCCAGTCGTTCACCGCCGACGACGTGGGCGAGTTCAAGGCCGTGGCCCTCGCCGCGCGGGTCCGGCGGGAGTTCGGTCGACTCGGGTCGCCGATCGGCTACGCCGTCAGGCCCTACGACCCCGCCCTGCACGGGGCGGTCTTCGGCCCGTCCAGCGCGCTCAAGCTGGTGATCGGCGCGGTCGACAACGCCGCCGCCCGGCGCGCGATCGCCGGGACGCTGGCCGACGGCCGGGGCGGGCCGCGCGACATCTGGTGGCTCGATGCGGGCAATGCCCGCAACTCCGGCCAGATCGTCCTGGGCAACGCGCTCGCGCCGGAAGATCTCGTCGGGGCGTTCAGCCCCGCCTCCGGGCGCTGCCGGGCGCTCCCCGCGCCGAGCCTGCGCCGCCCCGCGCTGCTGACGGCCCCGCCCGAGCCCGCGCCGCGCGACCGCCTCGACTGCGCGGCGGCGGTCGCGGTCGGGGAGCAAGGCCCCACGATCAACGCCCACCTGGCGACCTGGGCCGCCAGCTACGTCGAGCGGCTGCTCGACGGCACCTGCGGCTGGGCCGAGACGCTGATCGACGTCGACGCCGGGACCGTCCACTGCGTCCCGGTCGATCCGCTCCGCACGGCGCGGCTCGTCGGCCTGCCGGTCGAGGAGATCGAGCCGCCGTTCGGTCGCGCCGAGGTGCCGCCCGCGCGACGCCATCGCGCGCCCCGGGGCCCGCAGGAACGCGCGGCGTGAGCGCCGCCCCGGAACGGGCCGTCATCCAGATCGCCGGCCTGACGGCGGTCGTCGAGTGCTACGCCTGGGAGGACGACCCCGACCAGCGGGGCCGGAAACGCCTCTGGGCGCTCGGGCTGGTCGGCACGCGCCAGGTCCTCGAGGCGGTCTGGGCCAACCTGATCCAGGGCCGGGAGGCGGTCATCGCGCCGCGCCTAGCGGGCGGCGGGCGCTTCTGCGCGCTCGCGCCGCTCGGGGCGGGAACCTGGAAGTCGCAAGCGGCGGCGCTCAACGAGGCGGGCGGCGCGCACCGCATCCTGCGGCCGGTGATCGCCCACTACCTGGACACGCGCCCGGACTTCGTGCTCCTGCCGCGCCGCGACGAGGAGGCGCGCGCCCTCCATCACCGCTTCCTCGACCGGCGGGTCGCGCTGCCCCTCGCGCCCGCCTGGGCCGACTGGCTCTGGGCGCGGGCGCTCGACACCGGCGAGGCGCGTCCGCTCGAATGCCACTCGGCTTCGGGGGTCATCGGCGCGGCCTACCGCTGCGAGCCGGACGTCGCGGCGCTCGAACGGGCGCTGTCGCTCGCGGTGCGCGCCGGGGAACTGGCCCCGCCCGGCTGATCCGCGTGGACCGGTAATCCAGCCCGCGATCACGGGAGAAACGGAGGCACATGGCGCATTTGCGCTCGAAGGCCACCCTCGGCTATTTCCCCACGCCCGCCCGCGTGGCCGACGCCATCGCGCGGCATCTGGCGGCGGCGACCCCGGCCCGCCGGTCGATCCGCCTCCTGGACCCGTGCGTCGGCGAGGGCAACATGGCGGCGACGCTGGTCGCCGCGTTGGGTGCCGTCGGCTTCGGCATCGAGCTCCACGAGGGGCGTGCCGCGATCGCCCGCACCCGCCTCCAGCACCTGCTCGGGGCCGACGCCCTCGGCGGCGTGCGCGTCGGTCGCCAGTCGTTCTCGCTCCTGGCGCTCAATCCCCCGTATGACGATGACGCGGAGGCGGGGCGACTCGAACACCGATTCCTGCTGCGCTACGCCGACGCGCTCGCCACCGGCGGGCAGCTCGTCCTGATCGTGCCGCAGGCGCGCCTCGCCGTCTCGGCGCGCTACCTGGCGAGCCGGTTCGCGGATCTCGCCTGTCGGCGCTTCCCCGATCCCGAGTTCGCGGCGTTCGGCCAGGTCATCCTCTTCGGCACGCGCAAGGGGGCGACCACACTCGATGCCGAGGCGCTGGCACAGGTCGAGTCGTGGAGTACCGGTGGTGCGGCGCCGCTGCCCGACGTACCCGCCGATCCGGCCGAGGTCCGCCGGGTGCCCGCGCTGCCGCCGGGCGAGGTCACCTTCGGCGCGGCGGTCTTCGACGCGGAGACGGCGCTGCGCGAGGTGGCGCGGCGCGGTGCCTGGGCGCAGCCGACGGTCGCCGAGCAGCTCTGGCCGGCGGACGTTCTGCTGACTCGCCCGCTGATGCCGCTCACGCGCGGTCACCGCGCCTGGCTGGTCGCGGCGGGCTACCTCAACAACGTGACCCTGGAGACGGGCGACGGGCGACGCGCCCTCGTCAAGGGGCGCACCTACAAGGAGGAGGTCGTCACCAGCGACACCGAGGAGGCCCGCGTCGTCACCGACGTGATCCGCACCGAGTTGACGATCTTGTGGCTCGACACCGGCGAGATCGTGCGGGTCGGCGAACGGGGGCCGACCGCGAGCGGCGCGGCGGGGCGGGAGGACGACGGTGAAGCGGAGGAGGTGCCCGTCGCGGCCTGAGTGGGCAGCCGCGCGCGGCGCGGCCACGGCCAGGAGGGGACATGCACCTGCCGGAATTCATCGAGACCTTCGGCGACTCGATTAACGAGCGCCTCGTCGATCTCTACCCGCCGGTCTACGACGCGGCGACCCGCGCGGCCTGCGGCATCGACCTGGGGCGGCTCGGCCGCCGCCCCCTCGGCGCGCAGGCCGACGCGATCCGCGCCGCCGCCCTGTCGATCCGCCGCAACCCCGGCACGAACCTCGTCGGGGAGATGGGGGTCGGGAAGTCCATGTGCGCGGCGGCGGCGGCCTTCCTCTCGGGCCGCCGCCGCATCCTCATCCTCTGCCCCCCGCACCTGGTCCGCAAGTGGGCCAGGGAGGTGCGCCAGACGGTGCCGGGCGCGCGGCCGACGATCGTGACACACATCGCCGATCTGGAGCTGCTGCGCGCCAACGCCCGCGCGGCGGCCCCGTTCGTCCCAGTGCCGCAGTTCGTGATCCTGAGTCGGGAGCGGGCAAAGTTGGGCGCGCCCTGGCGGCCGGCCTACGTGACCCGCGCGGTGCGCGACCGCGACCAGTACGGGCGGCGGATCGACCTGCCGAGTTGCGGCACCTGCTACGCCCCGATCCTCGACAAGGAAGGCATCGCGGTCGCCCCCGCCGCATTGTCCGGACGGAAGCACCGCTGCGCCGCCTGCGACCAGCCCCTCTGGCAGTTTGGCACCGCGACCGAGGGGCGTGCCATGGTCCGGCATCGCTACCCGCTGGCGGAGTACATCTGCGAGCGGCTGCCCGGCTTCTTCGACCTCCTCCTGGTGGACGAGCTGCACGAGTTCAAGGCCCGCGGCCCGGCCCAGGGAATCGCGATGGGACAGCTCGCCGAGGCGATCGGCACGGTCCTGACCTGCACCGGCACCCTGATGGGCGGCTACGCCAGCACGCTCTTCGCGCTGCTGTGGCGCGTCAATCGCCGCTTCCGCGAGGAGTTCGGGTATGGGGACGAGGATAAGTTCGTCGCGCGCTACGGGATCATCGAGCGGCAGTTCAGGAAGGAGGGCGGGGGGGATCATGTCGAGGATGGGCGTCGCTCGAAGCGCCGCCTCTACCTGGCGCGGGTCAAGGAGAAGCCGGGGATCTCCCCCGCCGTGCTCTTCCAGGTGATCGACAACTCGATCTTCTTGCGACTGCGCGACGTGGCGCACGACCTGCCGCCTTACCACGAGCACATCATCGCGGTGCCGCTCGATCGGGAAGCCGGGACCGCTGCGACGGGCGACGAACGCGAGGGCGACGGGCCGGGCACCTCGCAACACGACGCTTACCATCGGCTCGCGACGACGCTCAAGGCCGAGGTGCTGCGGACGCTGGCGAGCGGGGGCAAGTCGCGACTCCTGGGTGCGTACCTGCAGGCGCTGCTTTCCTACCCGGACGGCTGCACGCGCGGTGAGGTGGTGCTCGACAAGGCCAGCGGACGCGTCATCGCGGAGGCCCCGGCACTCCCCGAGGGTCGAGTCTACCCTAAGGAGCGGGCGCTGCTGGAACTGGCGATCCGGGAGCGCGACCGGGGACGGCGGGTGCTCGTCTACGCGGTCCACACGGAGACGCGCGACATCACGCCCCGGCTGCGCGCGGTGCTCGAAGGTGAGGGCCTCCGGGTCGCCGTGCTGAAGGCGGGCACCGTCAAGCCCGAAGCGCGCGAGGAGTGGGTCGCCCGGCAGGTCGCCGACGGCGTCGATGTGCTGATCGCGCCGCCACGGTGCGTGCAGACGGGCTTGGATTTGGTCGATTTTCCGACGATCTTCTGGGCGGAGATCGAGTACAGCGTGTACACCCTCCGGCAAGCGTCGCGCCGCTCCTGGCGGATCGGTCAGGCGCGGCCGGTCGAGGTCTACTTCGCGGTCTACGAGGGGACGCTGCAGGGGGAGGCATTGTCACTCGTCGGCAAGAAGCTGCGCGCCGCCATGCTGGTCGAGGGGGAGCTACCCCAGGACGGGCTGGCGACGCAGGACCTCGACGAGGGCGACCTCATGCTGACGCTCGCGAAACGACTCGCGGCCGGGGAGCGCGACGATTCGCAGGCGCTGGAGTCGCTCTTCGCCGAATCGCTCGCGCTCGAAGCGCGGTCGGGGGAGGCGCTCGACGGATCATCGTCGGACGCGTGGCGAGTGTCGGCCGCGCCGACAAGCCTGTCCGGAGCTTCGCTCGCCGCCGCAGCAGTGCATCTGGTGCCGGGGCAGCAACTGACCCTGGTGCCGCCCCTTGAAGACCGGGGCGATCCCCCAGTCGCCGCCCTGCCCGCGCTGCGACCGCCGCCCGGCGCGGTGATGATGGCGGGGCAAGGGGCGCTCGTGCCAGACCCGGCCGTGACGACCGGCACCGGTCCAGACCTGACACCACGGCCGAGCCGGAGCCAGGGATTCGCCCCGATCGACGGGCGAGTGCCGCATCGCGACGGGCCGCACGGTCTCGCCGCGCCGTCAGTGCCGTCGCGCCGCCGGAAGACGCACGCGAAGGATCAACTGAAGCTGTTCGGCTAGCCTGCCGCCCGCAAGCCCCGAGTCCACGCGGTACCGTCGCTCCCGCCCGGTCGCCCCGTCATCAGCAGACGGATCGCGCTGTGTTAGCGCCCCGTTAGCGACCGTCCCTACCCTGGAAGCAGCGCCCGACCGGCGACGACAACCGACGGTCCGGCGTGCCAGGGACGGCGGCGGCGAGGCGACCGCGACGGGCCCATCGCCACGGTTGGAACAGCGGAGGAGGGGATCAGTTGGCCGAGACGACGACGGAGCGCCCGCTCCCAACACATGTACCGCCGTGCCGTCGCTATCCGCATCGCGCACGCGGCCGGGGCGGAGTGGGCCGCGGCCCGCCGCCGACCCAGGCGCGTTTGTCGGCAGGAAGTCCCCGCTAACATGCATATCCGAGGAGGACACGCCATGATCAACCGCTGCATGACCCTGCTCTGCGACGAGCTGCGCGCCGATGGTATCCCCGACCCGCTCATCGCCGATCATACTTTCGCCCCGCTCCGGGATGACCTGGCCCGCCTCGCCGGGGATGCCCCACCCGCCGCCGACCGGTGCCTCTGTGAGGATGACCGCCGACCGCGCGAACCGACCGGGCGGGAACGCGCGCTGCCCGGTACCGCCGTCCTCACGTCACCTGTGAGCGCTTCATCCTGATCGTATCCGCCGCTACCGGCGTTACCCGCGAGGAGACCGCTGATGGAGCCATTGCTCTTGACCCCGAAGGAGGCTGCCAGGGCCCTCGGCCTCAGCCAGTCCTACCTCTATGAACTCCTGTCCAGCGACACGCTGCCGTCGATCACCATCGGCCGCACCCGTCGCATCACCCGCCGCGCGCTCGAAGAATTCGTCGTGGCGCGGGCAACCGAGGAGGAGCGCTACCTCCCCCTCACTGAGGGCCGCCGACGTGGGGGCGAGGCCGCCGCCCCGTGAAGCGACTCGGCACCCCTGTGGCGGGCGGCGCATTTCCCAGGGGGCGCCGCCCGCCGCTTCATGGTGAGTCCCACGCTCGGCCACAAGCACGGGCGATGAGGGCCACGACCGAAGAACTGCGGGAGATCGGCGCGGGGGTCGTGGGGATCCCGTCCCCCCGGCGCGCCGTTATCGCGGCATTTTGGAGGCGTCCTATGGCGAAGCGCCGGGGCCACAACGAGGGCAGCGTGTACAAGCATCGGGACAAGTGGGTTGCGTCGGTGTCGTACAAGGATGTGGGCGGGGAATCCCGGCGCGTCTCGAAGACCTGCGCGACCAGGAAGGAGGCCAACGAGGCGAAGATCGCGCTCCTGGCGCAGCGGCAAGCGGGCGCGGACCTGACCCCCAGCAGGCAGACCGTCGGCGACTTCGTCGCCGAGATGCTCACCAAACACTTCACCGGGGATGAGTCGACCCGCGAGGGGTACGCGCGCTTCATGCGCCTGCACGTCTACCCCTACCCCGTCGGCCGGGCGGAACTCTCGTCGCTCACCCCGAAGATGCTGGCCGACCACTACTACCGGCTGCGCACGGCGGCGCGGGAGCCGTTACCGGGCGAAGGGGCGAGGAAGCCGCTCTCGAAGCGCTCGGTGCAGCTGGTCCACGCCATCCTGCACAAGCAACTCGAGCAGGCGGTGCGGTGGGGGATCATCCCGAAGAACCCCGCCGACGGCGCGGTCGTCCCGCGCCCCGACAAGCACGACGTGGAGATACTCGAACCGCCGCAGCGCGCCGCGCTCCTGGACGCCGCGCGGGGCGATCCCCTCGAGGCGTTCTATGTCGTCGCCGTGGGCAGCGGGATGCGCCTCTCGGAACTCATGGGGTTGCGCTGGTCGGATGTGACCTGGCCGCGCGGGCGGCGGCCCGGCACCCTGACGGTCTGCAAGCAGGCGAAGCGCACGAAGGCGGGCGGCCTGCACCTCGACGACACGAAGACCGACAGGCCGCGCGCGATCCCCGTCGTGCCGACGGTGATCGCCGCGCTGAGCGCGCATCGCGAGCGACAGGCCCGCCAGCGCGAGGCGGCGACGGCGTGGGTCGACCTCGACCTGGTCTTCCCGAACGAGCGCGGCGGGCTGATGGAGAAGTCGAATCACCACAACCGGCAGTGGAAGCCGCTCGTGCGACGAGCGGGACTGCCCGCCGCCACCACGTTCCATGCCCTCAGGCACACCTTCGCGACGCACTGCCTGCAGCAGGGCATCGACATCACCACGGTGCAGACCTGGCTTGGGCATTCCACGCCGAAGATGCTGCTGGAGGTCTACGCGCACTACATCCCGGCGCACGGCGAGGCGCAGCTCGAGCGTCTATCCGGACTCTTCGGGGACGCGATGTGAGGCGGGCGGCGCGTTTTGCTACCGGCCGGAAAAACCGGGGAACACCCGCCATGGGTATCCTCCGGTTTTTTCGCGTCCGGACGCGTTAGTTGGCGGTGCCAAGGCGGAGAATCGAACTCCGGACACTGCGATTTTCAGTCGCATGCTCTACCAACTGAGCTACCTTGGCAGGGGCAGAGGGAATAGCCATGGCGTGGGGAGGTGGGCGATAAGAGACTCGAACTCCCGACATCCTCGGTGTAAGCGAGGCGCTCTAACCAACTGAGCTAATCGCCCCCACGCACGCCGAGCCGTGCCCGCGCGCTGTTCGTTCCGATTGGTGCCGAGACAGGGACTTGAACCCTGACGACCTTGCGGTCACTAGCCCCTCAAGCTAGCGCGTCTGCCGATTCCGCCACCTCGGCCAGCGGACGAACGAGTGACAGTATAGCCATTGGGGTACCGCGCGTCAAGCAGCGTCGTGGCGGCGCGATCGTGGGCGCTGGTCCGCCACTTGCGATTCGCCGGTGGCAGGGCTGTCGAGCGGCGCGGCGCGGCGTTGTCGCCGGGTGGGGTTGTACCGCAGCGCCGGGCGCGTTACGATAGCGGCGGTATGCGCTATGGCGGCGCAAGAAAGGAGCAGGAGGATGATCGCGAACGCACCCTTCGGGCGCACGGGACACCAGAGTACGCGGACGATTTTCGGCGCGGCGGCCTTCTCGCGCGTCACGCAGGACGAGGCCGACCGCACCATGGCGACCGTGCAGGAATACGGGATCAACCACATCGACGTGGCGGCGAGTTATGGCGAGGCCGAGTTGCGCCTGGGTCCATGGATGGCCCGCCAGCGCGACGATTTCTTCCTCGCCACCAAGACGGGGCAGCGCACTTACGCGGCGGCGCGCGAGGAGATCCGGCGTTCGCTGGAGCGGTTGCAGACCGACCGGATCGACCTGATCCAATTGCACAATCTCGCGCAGCCCGACGAGTGGGAGGTCGCGCTCGGGCCGGGCGGCGCGCTGGAGGCGGCGATCGAGGCGCGCGAGGAGGGGCTGGTGCGCTTCATCGGCGTGACCGGGCACGGGCTCGGCATCGCGGCGACCCACCGGCGTTCGCTGGAGCGATTCCCGTTCGACACCGTCCTGCTCCCCTACAGCCACATCCTGATGCAGCACCCGCAGTATGCCGCCGACTTCGACGCGCTGGCGGCGTTGTGCCGCGAGCGCGGGGTGGCGATGCAGACCATCAAGGCGATCACGCGCGCGCCATGGGGCGAGCGCCCGCCCGGCGCGGCGACCTGGTACGAGCCGTTGCGCGAGCAGGCCGACATCGATCTGGCGGTCAACTGGGTGCTGGGCAATCCGGATGTCTTCCTCAACACCGTCGGCGACATCGCCATCTTGCCGAAGGTGTTCGACGCGGCGAGCCGTTTTCAGGCCCGCCCCGCCGACGCCGAACTGACGGAGTTGCTGGCGCGGCGGGAGATGGCCCCGCTCTTCGCCTGACAGACGACTGCCAACTGGCGCGGGCCGGGCGCGACGCTACGCCCCGCCGCGTCGGTCGGCGGTCGGCGGTCGCAATGATTGCCCGGTGCCGCCGAAATTGCTGCTATAATGGGGCGGTAAAATCTGCACCGCAGTTCGCGCCGCCCGCCTCCGTAGCTCAGTGGATAGAGCGCTTCCGTCCTAAGGAAGGCGTCGGGGGTTCGATTCCCTCCGGGGGCACCAGCAGACAATGGGACTCATCGATCCAGACCCCGGAAACGGCGGTGCGTCCGAAGTGCGCCCCCGACATGAGGCACCGGACTGTGCGAGTGATTTGCTTCTCGCGCTGCTTTGTTCACCGCTCGTCGCTTCGCAATGGAATAGGAGAGGCGTGTGTCGTCCATCATCTGCACGAATCGCTACGTTATCCCGCTTCGCACCGACGCGCCCTACATGCAGCCCTTGCGCTGTAGGTCGGCGGAGTCAAAGTGCGGTAGGCGCTTAAGTGCGCGGAGTTTGGGCCTATTGCGATGATGGGGGTGCGGATGCAATCGCCGGAGGGGCCATTCCTTGCCACTGCGGTACTGTGCGAGAAGGTCTTGCGCGAGGCGGATGGTGCTTTCAGCGCTATTCGTGTCTTCGATCGGCTGACGGTGACCGCCGCAAGCGGGCAACCGATGTCGGTCGATGTGCCACGCCCGCCGATGCACTTCTTTCTCTGGATCTCGTTCCGTGCCGGTGCAGCACGGGGCAAGGCCAGCATTGGCGTGAAAATTGAACGCCCGGATGGCATAGTCCGCGATGTGGGATTGGGCGCACCGATACTGTTCGAGGGTGAAGAACGCGCCGCGAATGTCGTGGTGGAACTCCACGTCACTTTTGAACTAGACGGGCTGTACTGGTTTCAGGTCGTTCTTGACGAAGAGTTAATTACCAAGATCCCGCTGCGGATAGTAACGCTGGTGCAGCAATTGCCGCTGGTTCAACCCGAAGACTCTGGGAAACCATGGTGAACGTGCCCTCGGTGCTACTCGTATATGGCGCGACGCCGACAGTTTGGAAAGAAATGGCGCGCGCAAAATACTCACGCACCTCATCTGCCGCGCGATGCCCATTCGTATATTCGGCTAGGCGCAATTCCAACTCTCCAATCAGCGCTTCCACCCAGGGGGCGGTACGACCGATCTGATTCCAGGTCGCGGGCACGAACCAATCCTCGAACTCTGTGAGAGTCAGCTCGCCGACGAGGTAACGGAAGGTGTTCTCGCGGATTGCCGCCTCGAGCGGGGTATTCATGAGCGGTAACCTTCCTCTGCTCGCCATCGGCGAATGGACCTTGCGAAGTTACTTCAAGAGCGCCGGATACTGGGAGGCGGTGCAACATGGGATGCTCACCACGAAGATTCTGCGGAATGGCCATCCCAGCCCGCCACTCGCGGGCGAACCACTTTGCACGCGCAGTCAAATGATCGCATATCTTGACCTCGGAGGCAACGAAGTGGCGCGCGTCCATCAGTACCTCCGCCCGGATGGGACTATCGGATTGAGCGGAAAGCCCGATCCGAAGCGCGTCGTCTACAACGGTACGCTCTATGTGCTGCGGAAGTAGCACGCATGGCTACGACACGGCGTTAGATTGGAGAGAGGAGCATTCGTGAGCACGCAGAACGAGTTGCCGACACCCGGCCTCACCGCCGAGCAGCGCGCCACCATCGCGGAGATATTGGCAGAGCGCGGCGCGCAAGGCCCCTGCCCCGCCTGCCACGAGAACTCGTGGGTGATCGGCCATGCGCACGCGTTGCTGACGGTCGGCGTGGACGATCAGGGCGGGGCCGGGCTGCCGGTAGTGAGCCGTATTTGCGGCAATTGCGGCTATATCTCGCTCCATGCGACGAGCGTGTTGGGAATCTGACGGGCGCAAGGTGGCGGGTGGGCGCGGGGTGGTCGAGTCGGAATGGGTGAGGCGGCGCAGAGTTTGCTATCATCGCTCGACCCGATGGGGCGATGCATGCGTGTTCTCGGCACAGCGGGGTCGTGTGGGGTGGCGGGAGGATAGCCCCGCCATACGAGTGACCACCCAGTCATCGCGGCGGGAAGCCAACTCCGGCGTACGGGCGACCGCTCCACCTTTCATCGTTCCCGGCATCGCGGCAAGGAGGATATCGCTGATGGAAGTGCAGATTAAGGCGAAAGACTTCAAGGTGACCGAGGGTCTGCGCACATTTGTCCAGGTGCGGGCGGACAAGCTCGACCGTTTCATCGGTCGCGTGACGGACGCCAAGCTCGAACTGACCCACGAACACCCGCGCAGCGGCGGCCCGCGCATCATCGCGCAACTGACGATCGCCGTGCGCCATACGATCCTGCGCGCCGAGGAGCAACACGCCGATGCCGAGCGCGCGGTCGATCTGGCCTACACCAAGATGCTCGGCCAGATCCGGCGCTATCACAGCAAGCGCATCGACCGCAGCCGCCGCCCGTCCATCGCGGACTTCGTCGCCCTGCCAGATCTGGCGGCGGCGGATCTGGCCGAACTCGAGGTCGAGGTCGAGGAGGAAGCGGGGACCGATGGGCGCGAGATCGTGCGGACGAAGCAGTTCGCCCTCAAGCCGATGACGAGCGGCGAGGCGATCGACCAACTCGAACTCCTCGGCCACGACTTCTTCGTCTTTCGCAATGCGGACGACGATCTGGTCAGCGTCGTCTACCGGCGCAAGGGCGGGGACTATGGGTTGATTCAGCCGCAGTGAGGTGTGAGGCGTGAGGCGTGAGTCGTGAGTGGCTGCGCGGTGGCATATCGGCGCAGCGCCGTATGGCGACCTCTACTCACGCCTCACGCCTCACGCCTCACGCCTCTCCCAGAGGTACCGATGCCAAGCGGGGACGAACGGGCCGACCTGATTGTGTTCCACGGTCGCGGCGGCGTGAGCGGGCCGGAGCGCCTAGTTGTCGGAGCGCAACAGGCGTCGGTGCGCCAGTTGCTGGCCGACGCAAGCGGGGCGGGCTGCTTCCGGCGGATCGCGCTGGCGACGAACGACGCGACGTTCGCGGCGGAGCAGGCCGGGGCTTATCCGGCGCTGGTGGTCGTGCTGACGAGGGACGCGATCGTCTTCGGCGAGCAGTTGCGGGTGATCGCGCGGCAGCTCGGGGCGGCGGCGATCGTCTATGTCGGAGGCGGCAGCGCGCCGCTGCTCGATGTGGCGGGCCTACGGCAGCTCGTGGCGGCGGTGGACGAGCCGGGGTGGGTGTCGGCCAATAACTTCCTCTCGTCCGATTGGGTCGCGTTCCGCCCGGCGAGCGCGCTCGACCGCACCGACCCGATCCGCACCGACAACGACCTGGCCTGGCGGTTGCACCACGACGCCGGTCTGGCTCGGGTGGTTGGCGAGCCGACCCTCGTGGGCACGCTCGACATCGACACGCCGACCGATCTGGCGTTACTGCGCCGCGCGCCGGGCGTGCCGCCGCTGCTGGCGGCCTATCTCGCGGCGCATGCACCCGAACTCCCCGCACTCGCGGCGGTGGAGCGGGTGATGGCCGATCCGTACCGCACGCTGATCGTCGCCGGGCGCGTGAATACCACAATCTGGGCGCGCGTGGAGCGCGAGGTCTCGTTCATGAAGCGGCTCTTCGTGGAGGAGCGCGGGATGCGGGCCAACGGGCGGCAGGCGCGCGGCGAGGTGCGGACGCTGCTGGCGACGCTGCTGCACGAGGTCGGGCCGGTGCGTTTCTTCGCCCTGCTGGCCGAGTTGGGCGATGCGCTCGTCTTTGATACACGCCCGCTCTTCGCCCAACTCGCGCCGCACCTCTCCGCCGTGGATCGCTTCGCATCCGATCTGCTCCGCCCCGACCTGATCGCCGATCCGTTCGCGCGCGACTTCACCGCCGCCGCGCGGGATACCCCGCTGCCGGTCGTCCTCGGCGGGCACGCGCTCGTCACAGGGGGCCTCTGGCTCCTCGCCACGCGGGCGAACCGGGCCAAGGCCGAGGCGGCGATCGGCGGGGGGGTGGACTGAGGGGGCGGAACTGGTGCTGTGCCCGCCATCATGGCCGGGGCGGGCGCGTGTCGGGGCCGGTGAGGCGGGGGTGCCGCCGAGGCGGGGATTCCGGGGGTCGAGGCCCTGCAGAACTCCGCCTTCATCCTTGCTACTGTGCAGGACAGGCCCCCGGTTAAGTGCCCTATTTCACGATCGCCTGTCGGATTGCCTCCCCCGCTCCTCGGATGGCCGGGTGCCCCCTGGGCGATGGGGTGGCGAGCCGTAGCGACGCCGGGGGTGCGGGTGTCGGCAGGCAGCGTGCGGCCCGGATCCCCTCAAGCTCTTGCGAATGGGATTGCCCTCGGGCACGGGGGCCATCTGCCCGCTCGATGCTGGCGGGATTCGGACACGCGCTTGCCCTGCCGCTAGGGCAGGCGTGCGCCAGCGTCGTCGCGGGTGGCGCTGACGGGCCGATTCCGCTCCTCGGCGGGCGGCAATTTGTCCATGGAGGCGTCCGGGGTGCGTCGTCGGGCGGCCCGCTCCGCGCCGCTACGGCGAATACGCTCGATTTGCTCGACCTGCTCGCTCCCGAAGAACTGGGTGATGAGGCGGCGAAGGGAGAGGATCATCGCGTGCCTGTCCTTCCTGCGGTCGTCCGCTGCGACACCGGCGCTGCTGGGCCGCGTATATGGTGGTGGCGTTATCTACGTTATCTACCATAGGAGCGTCGGGAGGTCGGCAATTGTTCCCTCGTCGCGCGAGGCGTCACGCGCCAGTGGCATGGTTGATGCTTTAAGGGGGTGGTCCCCGGTGGTTTCATGGTTGGCAGACCAGCCGGGCCAGCGAGGAAACACGATTGGCGTTCGGGCGAGAGTGTGACAGGGTGCGTATGGGCGGGCGGCGGTACTGGGGACGGGCGCTGATCCGGCGGATGCGGGAACCCGATAACAGCCTGACCCACCTCGCGGGCGTGCTGCTGTCCCTGGTCGCGCTCGGGGTGCTGCTCGGCTTAGCGCTCCGGGCGGGTTCGCCCCGTCACGTCGTCGCGTTCGTTATTTTCGGACTCAGCCTGGTCGCGCTGTACACGGCGAGCACCCTCTACCACGCCCTGCCACTCGGCCCGGTCGGTGTCGCACGCCTGCTGCGCCTGGACCACATCATGATCTTCGTGCTGATCGCCGGCAGCTATACCCCGTTCTGCCTGATCGCGCTCACGGGTGGCTGGCGCTGGGGACTGCTGGGCGGGGTCTGGGCGCTGGCCGCAGGCGGCATCGCGCTGAAGATCGGCTGGATGCACGCGCCCGTGTTGCTCTCGACGGCGATCTATGTCGCGATGGGCTGGCTCGCGGTGATCGCCGCCCCGCCCCTTCTGGCGACGGTGCCGTTGCGCGGCCTGGCGTGGGTCCTCGCCGGGGGCCTGGCCTATACCCTAGGGTCGGTGATCTTCGCCGTGGAGCGGCCCCGGCTGAAGCCAGGGGTGTTCGGGGCGCACGCCCTGTGGCACCTCTGCGTAATCGCGGGCAGCGCGTGCCATGTCTGGGCGGTGGCGCGGTATCTCACTCCGCTCGCCTGACCGGCCTACCGGGTCTTGCATGGCGGGGGTGCGGAGCCTCAACCGCCCGCCACGTCGCCACACCGTTATCACCCACCTCCCCGCGTGAAAAACTGCCCGGCATCACCCCTTCACGAAAGGGGTGGTTTTATGCTACGTTACGTGTAGCAGGTTAATGCACCGTTATAGCGACGTTAATAGACGCCTCGCGATCGTTCGAGGGACGGTCGCGGAGCCTGCCTGTTCATGTGCGCTGCCACCAGGGGTCGGTGCGCGGCGGTGCAATGTGTCGAGCGGTGTGAGCTGGAGATGCGGAAGAAGGAGCGTGTGTTGGAACTCTTCATCAAACGGCGAGAGTTTATGGCCTTGGCGGCGGCTGGGGGGCTGTCGCTGGCCCTGGCGGCTTGCGGTGCCGCCAGCCCCACCGTCACGACGACGGGCGCGGCGACGGGGGCGAAGAAGCTGAAGGTCGGTTTGGTCACCGATGTCGGCTCGATCAACGACAAGAGCTTCAATCAGTCGTCCTACGAAGGGATCGTGCGGGCGCAGAAAGAACTGGGCTCGGAGATCAAGTACCTGGAGTCGAAGGACGCCAAGGACTACAGCAAGAACATCGACCAGTTCGTGCAGGACAAGTACGACGTGATCGTCACGGTCGGCTTCGCGCTCGGCGAGGCGACGATCGCGGCGGCGAAGGCCAGCCCGACGATCAGGTTCATCGGCGTGGACCAGTTCATCGCGCCGGGCGCGGAATTGCCGAATCTGGCCGGGCTCAACTTCGAGGAGGACAAGGCTGGCTACCTCGCGGGCGCGCTGGCCGCGCAGGTCACCAAGACCAAGAGCCTTGGCGGCGTCTTCGCCACCGACGCCGTCCCGGCGGTGTGGCGCTTCGGCGAGGGCTACCGGGCGGGGATCAAGGCGACCGACCCGAGCGTCAAGATCCAGATCATCTACCACAACACCGTCGGCTTCGATAAGACCTTCGCCGACCCGGCCTGGGGCAAGACGACGGCGCTGGCGATGTTCGACCAGGGCGCGGATATCGTGTTCGGTGGCGGCGGCGGGACCGGCAACGGCGCGCTGGCCGGCGCGGCGGAGCGCAAGGACAAGGGTGCCCTCTGCATCGGCGTGGACACCGACCAGTACGAGACCGTGCCGGAGTCGAAGCCGGTGATCCTGACCAGCGCGATCAAGCTGCTTACCCCCGGCGTCTTCAATCTGGTGAAGGCGGTCCAGGATAGCAGCTTCAAGAGCGGCAACGTCTTCGGCGATGTCGGCCTGGCCCCATTCCACGACCAGGAGGCCAAGGTGTCCGTCGGACATCAAGGCCAAGCTCGATAAGCTCGCGACCGATCTGAAGAGCGGTGCGGTGAAGACGGGCGTGCCCACGGCGAAGCCGTAGGCTGGGGGGACGGACCTCTCCCCGCCGCTGCGGCGGCGACCCTCCCCGACGCGGGGAGGGTGGGGACGGGGGCGATACACCCGGCACGGTGTAAGGGCTGAAATTGCCAGGTGGGGCTGTGGCCGAGAACGTCGCGACGCCGGATCCCACGCCGGATCCCACCCCTGGGCAGCGCGCGTGGTCGCTCGGGCAGCGGGGCGCGCGGGCGTTGCTGATCCCGGCGCTCGCCATCTTCACGGCATTGGTGATCGGCGCGGCGATCATCTGGCTGACGACCGGGAGCCTCGCCACCGCCCTGGCGGCCTATGCCGGGCTGCTGGAAGGGGCGCTCGGTTCGCCGCGCGCGATCGCCGGGACGCTGGTGCGGGCGACCCCCTACGCCTTCACCGGGCTGGCGGTCGCGCTGGCGTTCAAGTGCGGCCTCTTCAACATCGGGGCGGAGGGGCAATTGGCGCTCGGGGCGTTGTGCGCCGCCGGGGTCGGCTACGCGTTCCGCCTGCCCGCCCTGCTGCACATCCCGCTGGCGATCCTGGCCGGGATCGCCGGCGGCTTCGTGTGGGGCGCGGTGCCGGGACTCCTGAAGGCGCGGAGCGGGGCGCACGAGGTGATCACCACGATCATGATGAATTATCTGGCCCTGCAGATCGTGCAGGTGCTTCTCAGCGGCGCGATGAAGGACCCGCGCACGGTCGCGGCGCAGACCCCCCCGTTGGCCCCCACGTCCTGGCTGCCGATGCTGATCCCCGCGCTGCAATTGCACAGCGGCGTGCTGCTGGCCGTGCTGGTAGCGATCGCGATCTGGTGGTTCCTCGGGAAGACGATCTGGGGCTTCGAGTTGAAAACCGTCGGCGTGAATCCGGCGGCGGCGCGCTACGCCGGGATGCCGGTCGCCCGCAACGTGATCCTGGCGCTGGCCCTCAGCGGCGGGCTGGCCGGGCTGGCCGGGGCGGTGGAGGTGACCGGCGTCGCGCTCGACGTGACGCGCGTGACGCCGGACGGGACGCGCTACTTCGGCCTCGGCTTCTCCAGCGGCTACGGCTTCGACGCGATCGCCGTGGCGCTGCTCGGGCGGGGCAATCCCTTCGGGGTGGTCGCCGCCGCCCTCCTCTTCGGCGGGCTGCGCGCGGGCGCGACCAAGATGCAGTTCGACACGCAGGTGCCGAGCGAGATCATCTCGGTCATCCAGGGGCTGATCCTCCTCTTCGTCGCGGCGGAGGTGATCATCCGGCGCATCTATCGCGTGCGGGCGACCGCCGACGGGGCGGCCACACCGGCCCTGACGAGCGGTTGGGGGGAGAAAGCGGCGTGAACCTGTTGTTCAGTCTGCTCGCCACCACCCTCAGCTTCGCGACGCCGATCACCCTCGGCGCGATGTGCGGCGTGGCCTGCGAGCGGGCCGGGGTGGTCAACATCGCCATCGAGGGGATGATGCTCGCGGCGGCGTTCGGCGGCTTCTTCGCGGGGGTGCTGACCGGCAATCTCCTGGTCGCGGTGCTGGCGGCGCTGCTCGTCGGGACGCTGATGGCGGCGCTGCACGCGGCCCTCTCGATCACGGCCAGGGTCGATCAGATCATCAGCGGCACGGTGATCAACATCCTGGGGGTTGGCATCACCAGCTACCTCTACGGGCAACTCTACGCGCGCAACGCGCCGAACACCCCCGGCACCCTGCCCAGCGTGCCGATACCCGGCACCAATGTCTCGGTCCAACTCCTCGGGCTGGTGGCGATCGGGGTCGTCGTCGCCCTGCACGTCGCCCTGAATCACACCGCCTGGGGGCTGCGCGTGCGCGCGGTGGGCGAACACCCGCAGGCGGCCGACACGGTCGGGATCGACGTGCGACGGGTGCGCTACGACGCGGTCCTGCTCGGCGGGGTCCTGGCCGGGCTGGGCGGGGCCTCCTACGTGCCGGGCTACGTCCCCTCGTTCACGCCGGGGATGACGGCGGGCTACGGCTTCATCGCGCTCGCCGCGATGATCTTCGGCAAGTGGCGACCGTTCGGCGCGTGGATCGCCGCCCTCTTCTTCGGCTTCACGCTGGCCCTCCAGATCACCCTCCAGTCCTATCAGGTGCCGATCGACTCCCGCCTCGTCGGCGCGCTCCCCTACCTCGCCACCCTGATTATCCTGGCCGGGTTCGTCGGGCGCTCAACCCCCCCCGCCGCCGACGGAGTACCGTACTGAAGCGAGGGCCGAGGGCCGAGGGCCGAGTGCCGAGTGCCGAGTGATGAGGGCCGAGTGGAGGGCGGGGGGATGGCGGGACAGGCTGCGCCGGGGGGGGCCTCCCCCTCGGCACTCGGCACCCGGCACTCGTCCCTCGCGCTTGAGGCTCGCGAGGTGACGAAGCGGTTTCCGGGGGTGCTGGCGAACGATCGGGTCAGTTTCGCGGTGGGGCGGGGGGAGGTCCACGCGCTGCTGGGCGAAAATGGCGCGGGCAAGTCCACGCTGATGAATGTCCTCTACGGTCGCTATCAGCCGGACGAGGGGCAGATTTTCGTCGGCGGCGAGCCAGTGCAGTTCCGCAATCCGCGCGATGCCATCGCGCGCGGTATCGGCATGGTCCACCAGCACTTCATGCTCGTGCCGCCGCTGACGGTGACCGAGAACATCATGCTGGGGATGGAGCGTCGGCGCGGGCCGTTCCTCGACCGCAGAACGGCGGCGACGCGGATCGCGGCCCTCTCGCGGCGCTACGGGCTCGACGTGGACCCCGACGCGACGGTGGCCGATCTCTCGGTCGGGGCGCAGCAGCGGGTCGAGATCCTGAAGGCGTTCTATCGCGACGCCGACGTGCTGATCCTCGACGAGCCGACGGCGGTGCTGACGCCGCAGGAGGCCGATGACCTCTTCGCGATCATGCGCGGCCTGCGCGATGAGGGGAAGGCGCTCGTCTTCATCACCCACAAGCTGCGCGAGGTGTTGGCAATCGCCGACCGGATCACCGTGTTGCGCGGCGGGCGCGTGGTGGGCCAGACGGCGGTCGTCGGGGTGACCGAGCAGGATCTGGCGACGATGATGGTGGGGCGCAGCGTCGCCCTCTATCGCCGCGACGAGGGCGGGGATGCGAGCGGGGATGAGCGCGGGGATGGTGTCGCGGCGGGCGGTGCGGCGGGCGGGGCGGCGTCGGACGATGCGGTGGCGGTCGAGGGCGGGGTCGCCGCCGTCGCGCTGGGCCTTACTGCGGTGGCAGCGGCGCGCGACGACGCCCCCGCGACGACCGCCACCGCACCGCCCATCCTGCGCGTCGAGGGGCTGACCGTGCGCGGGCCGAGCGCCGCCGCGCGACTGGCGCTCGATAGCGTGTCGTTCGTGATCGCGCCGGGCGAAATCCTGGGGATCGCGGGGGTCGAGGGCAATGGGCAGACGGAGCTGGCCGAGGCGCTGACCGGGCTGCGCCCCGCCGATGGCGGCGAAGTGCGGCTCGATGGGCGAGCGATCACCAACCACGCGCCGCGCGAGCTGATCGCCGCCGGGATGGCCCACATCCCCGAGGACCGCCAGAAGCACGGGATGATCCTCTCCTACTCGGTCGGCAACAACCTGGTCCTCTCGACGTATCGCCAGTCTCCGTTCGCGCGCGGCATCCTGCTGCTGGCCGCGCCGATCCGCGACTTCGCCCGACGGCTGATCAAAGCGTTCGACATCCGCACCGGGCGAGGCGGGCCGGAGGTATCGGCCGGGAATCTGTCGGGCGGCAATCAGCAGAAGGTGATCATCGCGCGCGAGTTGTCGCGCCCATTGCGCCTGCTGGTGGCCGCGCAGCCAACGCGCGGCCTCGATGTCGGCTCGATCGAGTTCATCCACGCCCAGCTCAGGGCGCAACGCGCCGAGGGGCGGGCGGTGTTGCTGATCTCCGCCGAGTTGGATGAGATTCTCGCCCTGGCCGACCGAATCGGCGTCCTGTATCACGGTCGCCTGGTCGCCGTGCTGCCGCGTCAGGAGGCGACAAGGGAGCGGTTGGGGCTGCTGATGGCGGGGGGTGGGGGTGAGGCGTGAGGCGTGAGGCGTGAGGCGTGAGGCGTGAGTAGGGGGGATGGGGTGGGGGGTGAGACGAGGCTGCGGATGACCCCTCCCCGCTGCTGCGGCAGCGGCCCTCCCCTAAAAGGGAGGGTGGGGGTGAGGTGGGAGATGGGCGGCGGGGTGGTGGGGGCGGGTCAGGCGACGAAGCGGTAGCCGAGGCCGCGGATGGTTTGGAGGTGGGTCGGCTCGCTGGGATTGGCTTCGATCTTCTCGCGCAGCCAGCGGATGTGGACATCCACGGTGCGCGTGTCGATCGGGTAGTCGTAGCCCCAGACCTGGGCGAGCAGGACATCGCGCGAAAGGACGGCGTTCCGATTGCGCGCGAGGACGAGGAGGAGGTCGAATTCCTTCGGCTTGAGGGTGAGGGGGCGACCATCCCAGGTGGCGCGATGCTGGATCGGATCGATCAGCAGCGGCCCCGCCTCGACCGGGGGCGTTTCGTCGGGGCGGATCTGGCCCTTGCGCGCCTCGTCGGCGAGGTCGCTGCGGCGGAGGAGGGCCTTGAGGCGGGCGAGGAGTTCGCGCATGGAGAAGGGCTTGGTGAGGTAGTCGTCGGCGCCGAGCTCGAGGCCGAGGACGGTGTCGAGCTCGCCCTCGCGGG